>Ga0209537_1001129_pt1 | contig 30888 bp, 21 predicted proteins | sample BioPla4DNA1_FD_187698 | JGI IMG/M metagenome (GOLD analysis project Ga0209537, IMG submission 187698) | Biogas fermentation microbial communities from Germany - Plant 4 DNA1 (SPAdes) (version 2) | ecosystem: Engineered > Bioreactor > Anaerobic > Digestate | place: Bielefeld, North...
AGCCTGCTGTAGACCGATATTTGGACTTCTTATCAAGTGGTGGCTCAGATTATCCAATAGAACTTCTTAAGAAGGCTGGAGTAGATATGACATCGCCAGAGCCAGTAAATAAAGCTTTAGAGACTTTTGCTACATTGGTAGCAAGAATGGAGCAGCTGATTTGAGGTTATAAAAGCAGGTACCAAAAAATTTTGGTACCTGCTTAAATTTTTGGCTTGTCCCTTAAACATTAAAGCGAAACAGTATTACATCTCCGTCTTTTACTACATAATCCTTACCCTCAGAGCGTACTAGACCCTTTTCTTTAGCAGCTGTATAGGATCCGGCCTTGACTAGATCATCAAAAGCTACGGTCTCAGCCCGAATAAATCCTTTTTCAAAATCCGAGTGGATTTTTCCAGCTGCTTGAGGTGCTTTTGTCCCCTCTTTCACTGTCCATGCCCTTACTTCATTGGGACCGGCAGTTAAAAAACTAATAAGCCCAAGAAGACGATAACAACACTTTATCAGGCGGTCCATTCCTGATTCTTCAATCCCTAATTCTTTTAAAAACATTTCCTTTTCTTCAGCATCAAGTTGTGCTATTTCCTCTTCTAATTTGGAGCATATTACTAGGACTTCTGATTCTTCTTTTGAAGCATAGTCCATCAGCTCCCTAACCATAGGAATGTCCATCGGATCTTTACCAATATCCTCTTCTGAGATATTGGCAGCATATATTACCGGTTTACTAGTTAATAAAAATAAATTTTTCACAATTTCCTTTTCTTCTTTATCAAAATTAATATTTCTGACTGGAATATTATCTTCTAAACCAGATTTTATTTTCTCTAATAGAACCAATTCCTGCTGATAACGTTTTTCTCCTGTCTTAACCATCTTTTTTGTTTTTAACATTCTTTTTTCTATACTTTCTAAATCAGCAAAGATTAGTTCCAAGTTTATTGTTTCAATATCCCTAATGGGATCAACTTTACCATCTACATGGGTTATATTTGGGTCCTCAAAGCAGCGAACTACATGAACAATGGCATCCACTTCACGAATATGGGATAAAAATTTATTGCCTAGTCCCTCGCCTCTGCTAGCACCACGGACCAGGCCAGCAATGTCTACAAATTCAATGGTAGTGGGAATAATCTTTTCACTGTTATACATTTCCCTCAACTTATCCAGACGCTCATCTGGGACAGCCACAACGCCCACATTGGGTTCTATAGTACAAAAGGGATAATTGGCGGATTCTGCTCCTGCCTTTGTAATAGCGTTAAAAAGGGTACTTTTGCCTACATTTGGCAACCCTACTATACCTAACTTCATTTTTTTTTCCTCCAAACAACAAAATTTGCAGTTAAATAAATACCGTTATGAATTATAATCCATTCTATTTAAATAATCAAATAAATCCTTTTAAAGAAATTATAATAATGATAAAATGAAATAAAATATTGATTGGCTAAGAAAAGCTAAGGGGTTGATTTAAATTTGAGATCAGCTGTTATGGGACCTTTTCGTACTGTAATACTAGCTATTCTTGTAGTGATTTTAACTATAAATCTTGCAGTAATTTATTTAGGCTTCATATTAAATAAAACTATCCTAGAACCTTCATTTTTAATAAAAATCATGAGAGAGTTAGAAGCTTATGGGCAGGTTAGGCAGCTAATGTTTAGAATGGTCAATAGAAGCTTGCCAAATGGACAAGATAGTCTTCCTTATTTAGAAAAAGCCATATCAGAAGACTGGTTAGAGGGGGAGATAAATTTACTTTTAGAGGATTTTTATAGTTTTGCAAAAGGAAAGAGAAGTGATACTCCTACTATTTGGCTTCAAAAGCTTAAGAAAGAAGTAGTCAATACTTTGGAAGGGAATAAATCATATCAAGAGAGAACCAGACTAGTTCAATTTTGGTTTGATCCCCTGCCAGACGAGATTAACATGGAGGATTTTATGTCCGTTGATTTTTTGTGGGGTATCCGTAATGTAGCTGTTATAATAACTTGGCTTCCTTGGCTAATATGCGTGATTAACTTATTCATTCTATTATCTATGTATTTAGCCGTCTTAGACTGGAAACAGTTAGTTTTATGGATAAGCGTGGGGCTTATTACCGCCGGTGCCTTATTAATTTTATTGGGCATAACCATAGAATGGGTATCTGGCCGAATGAGTATTGTAATGAATACCATTGATAGGTTTGTATCCTATGAGATCCCTATAAGTACTATGGATAGCTTTATAATCACATTGATTGATGGAGTTGTAAGACCAATTAATATTATTGGAATTACATCTATAATAGTAGGAGGAATTGCATTATATATGGTTCCCATCAAAGAAAGAAACCTCATTGTAGTAAAATGAGGTTTTTTTGATTCCATCCTTTGCATGTATTCAAATAGCAAAAACCGTAAATACTTAATAAGACAGGATCTTCTTTTATTAGTAGATTCTTACCATGCAAAGGGGAGATATAATGACCAAACTAGATAATCTTAGTTCTCAAGCAAAAAAATTAGCAAATAAGCATAAGACAGCAGAGTACAACAGATCAATAAAACGAGATTTCCCAAATATAGAACAGGATAGTAAGTTATTGCTGGAAGCCTATAAAAAAATAAATGAACAGGTAAAGTCCCATAAAAGAGTTATATCATCAGCAGAGTGGTTGCTGGATAACTTCTATATGGTGGAAGAGCAATCTAAGCAGATTGAACAACAGTTGCCTAATAACTTAAAGGAATTTCCACTGCTAGAATCGGGAATACCCCGGATATATGCTATCGCTGAGGATATGGTTTCATATACTGATGGACGATTAGATGAGGACATACTCATAGAATACTTAAAAGAGTATCAGACCATTACTCCTCTAACTAGTGGTGAATTGTGGATAGCGCCTTTGATGATAAAAATAGCTTTAATTAAAAAGATTAGGGAAATCGCAGTACATATGGTTGAGCTTCAAAAGCAAAAAAATGAAGGAAGCAAATGGGGTGCTTTGCTGTTAGAAAATATAGATGCTCCCAAAGAGAAATTGCAGCAGTTGATTATGGAGCATGATAGAAGCAATGGATATATGTCTCCTGCCTATGCAGAAGCAATGCTGCAAGTATTCCGTAATGCTGGAAGTAAAGGGACCTCACTTATAACTTGGTTGGACGGAAAGCTGGCGCTTCAAGGCATGAACATAGATGAGATGCTTCAAAAGGAGCATCAAAATCAGGCAAAATACCAGGTTTCTATAGGAAATGCTATCACCAGCTTGAAGCTGTTAAATTCTGTTAAATGGGAGGATATTTTCGAAGAGCTAAGCTTTTTGGAGAAGACATTAAGGGAGGATCCATCTGGTTATTATTCTAAGATGGAGTTTATCTCCCGAGAGTACTATAGAAAAGAGCTTGTTAAAATAGCAAAAAAGTATAAGGTTGACGAACTTAAAGTGGCCCAAATGGCCGTTGACTGCGCCAAAGAAGCATTAGCTTCATCTAAGGATGATTTTAGAAAAGGACATGTAGGATATTACATAGTCGACGATGGAAGAAATGAACTAAAAGCAAAATTAGGAGATAAAAATCCAAGTAATGGATGGCTTGGGGATCATCCTGCAGCCTTTTATTTTGGGTCCATAGGATTAATTGTCCTTGTGACCATGAGCGTAATGTTAAGTTATTTATATAGAATAAACCCGGATCAAAATCCATTGATGTTGCTGCTTTCAGGAGTAATAATTTTTATTCCTGTTGTTACTTTAGCAGTAGGCTTGATGCATTGGATTATTCCTAGAATTGTAGCCCCTTGTTATATACCAAAGCTAGAATTAAAAGATGGGATACCTGAAGAATATCGAACAATGGTGGTAATTCCTACCCTTTTATCCAGTGAGGATAGGGTATGGGAGCTTATAGAACAGATGGAAGTATTTTATCTAGCAAACCAAGGTGAAAATATACATTTTGCTTTGCTGGGAGATTTTAAAGACTCAAACACTGAAAAAGAACCTGAGGATGAAGCTATAATAAATGCAGCTACTAAGGCTGTAAATGAGTTAAATGAAAGATATCAGGGAGATGGGGAGTGTATTTTTTACTTTTTCCATCGCAATAGACAGTGGAATGCTGCCCAAAAATCCTGGATGGGTTGGGAGCGAAAAAGGGGCGCCCTAGTAGAATTCACCAGCCTTCTTAGAGGAGAAGATAGTACAGGGTTTTCTATAAGAATAGGAGACATGTCTATTCTGCCAAAGATAAAGTATGTTATTACCTTAGATGCTGATACTCATCTCCCTAGAGATGTTGCTAAGCGGCTCATAGGAGCCCTTGCTCATCCCCTTAATCGGCCTGTAGCAGATAAATCCCTTAATAGGGTGGTTAAGGGCTATGGATTATTGCAACCTAGAATAGGCGTTGCGGTGGATAGTGCAAGTCGCTCTTCCTTTGCCCTTACCTTTTCTGGGCAAACTGGTTTAGATCCATATACAACAGCAGTCTCTGATGTGTATCAGGATTTGTTTTGTGAAGGGATTTTTACAGGAAAAGGAGCTTATGATGTAGATGTATTCAACGATATACTAAAGGATGCTATACCAGATAATACTGTTTTAAGCCATGATCTTTTGGAAGGTTCCTATATTAGAGCCGGTTTAGTAACAGATATTGAATTAATAGATGGATACCCAGCTAACTATATTTCTTATTCCATGAGGCTGCATAGATGGACCAGGGGAGATTGGCAGCTTATTCCATGGTTGTTTTCAAAGGTAACCAATAGGAAAAACCAAAAAGTAAAAAATCCTTTATCTGCCATCTCAAAATGGAAGATATTTGATAATATGCGCAGAAGCCTAGTATCGCCTTCTCTTTTTCTAATGTTAACTTTAGGCTTAACAATACTGCCCAGATCTGATTGGTTTTGGCTGGGCTTGTTTGGCGTTACATTAACCTTGCCATTACTTATGGATGTAGTGGGTTCTTTCATTGGTAGAATGGGAACTCATAATGGTTCCTTGATAGATATATTACATGGAACAAAAAATTTAGCCATGCAGATAATACTGACATTTGTCTTTCTTGCCCATCAGGCTTATTTGATGACAGATGCCATATTGCGTACCCTTATTAGAGTGTTTTTTACCAAGCAGAATATGCTGGAGTGGGTAACTGCTGCCGATGCTGATAGAAAATTTAAAGGAAGCCTAGAGGATTATTGGAGAAAAATGCTACCAGCTATGATTATATCTGTGGCTTTCTTCATCTGGGTAGCATTGTTTAGAAGAACTATCCTCTTTATACCATTAGTAATATCATTGACATGGCTATTATCTCCATTGATTGCTTATAGAATAAGTCAACCAAAGTATAGGGAAACACCGGATTTATCAAAGGAACAGGTAGCAAAACTGCGCATGATAAGCAGGAAAACTTGGAAATTCTTTGATGAATTTATAAGCAGTGAAGATAATTGGCTACCGCCAGACAATTATCAAGAGGAACCCTATGTAGGATTGGCTCATAGGACCTCTCCTACCAATATAGGTATTGCTTTGGTTTCTATATTATCAGCTAGGGATTTGGGCTATATTAGTACTAGCCAGGCCTTAAGTAGCTTTAAAAATACTATTGATACTCTTAAGAAATTAGAAAAATGGAACGGCCATTTTTATAATTGGTATGACACTCGTACACTGGAGCCATTGAGACCTAGGTATGTGTCGTCTGTTGATAGTGGAAACTTAGCCTGTTATTTAATACTGCTAAGGCGGGGAATAGAAGAATTATTGTCAAGACCTTTAGTAGGTCAAGAGATGGTATCGGGGCTTAAAGATACTATCCTCCTAGATTTTGAGGAGAAAGATAATTCAATCCCGTCTTTTATAAGTATGTTGGAAGCAAGTGATGATATTACCTTGACGGAGTGGAAACTTACATTAAATCAATTAGACAGCATAGGTGATTATACTGACAAACAAATAGAAGGATTTAAAGAAGAAATTGATAAATTAGCTCCATGGGTGGATCTGCTTTTGGAACCGCCTAAGAGCATCCGAGGCGAAAATGGTTTATCTGAAGAGGTAAAAGAGAATTTTCACAGATTGGTGGATAGCCTAAATAAGGATTTTTCTATTAAAAAAATATTAGATGATTATCATGGTATATTGGATAATTTATCTAAGGTAATACTGTCTTTGCGTAGAACTAAACCATTGGAAAGTGAGTTCAGACAAATAACAAATTGGCTAAAGCAGTTGGAGATTGCTTTGGGTGAATCTCATATAGAAGCTAGGAAAATAGCTGCTCAGTGTGAAAAATTGATAGATAGTATAGATGAAATTTTCTATAATATGGACTTTAGTGTCTTATATGATGAAAGGAAAGAGCTATTCTCTATAGGATATGATATAGAAGCCGAAAAATTACAGGACGTTTATTATGACCTATTAGCTTCAGAAGCAAGGCAAACAAGTTTTGTTGCCATTGCCAAAGGAGATGTTCCCCAGAAGCATTGGTTTAAATTGGCGCGTTCCCTAACCTTGATAGGCGATTCTAGGGGCTTATTGTCCTGGGGTGGAACCATGTTTGAATATCTAATGCCCTTGCTAATAATGAAAAATTACCAAAATACTCTATGGGATGAAACCTATCAAACTGTAGTAAAAGGGCAACGACTATATGGCGATCAGAGACATGTTCCTTGGGGAGTGTCTGAGTCAGCCTTCTATGCCTTTGATCTTCAACTAAATTATCAATACAAAGCCTTTGGAGTACCTAAACTAGGCCTTAAAAAAGGGCTCATAAAGGATATTGTAATATCCCCTTATGCCTCTATTATGGCTTTAGGGATAGATCCATTGGCTACAATGAAAAATATTGAGCACCTAATAGCAGAGGGTATGTGTGGACAATATGGAATGTATGAATCCATAGACTATACTCCTGAAAGGGTTCCTCATAGAAAGAAGAGCATGATTGTTAAGACCTATATGGCCCATCACCAGGGCATGATATTCTTAGCTCTTAATAACTATTTAAATAAAAATATTATGCAGGAACGTTTCCACAGTATACCTATGATAAAGGCTACTGAACTATTGTTGCAAGAGAGAATTCCTCAGAGGGAAATTGTAATCAAGGATTATAACATTGATTCAGATGTCAAGGATATAGAAACGGAAAAGAAGGTCTATCAAGAGATTTATTCCAGACAAATTATGAATACGGCTAATACTCCTATGCCTGAGGTATGTGTTTTGTCCAACAACTCTTACACTACCATTATTACCAATAGTGGGGGAGGATTTAGCCAGTATAAAGGCCTGGGGATTAATCGCTGGAGAGAGGATGTAACTAGGGATAATTGGGGAATGTTTTTCTATATCAAGAACCTCAATTCCAATCACTATTGGTCCGCCACCTATCAGCCTTGCCTTGATGAAGGAGAAAAATATGAAGTTATCTTTGAACCTGACAAGGCCATATTCCATCGAAAGGATGGCAATATAGAAACCAGGACTGAAGTGGTAATATCTCCAGAGCATAATGTAGAGATAAGAAAGATATCCCTTAGCAACCACAGTCAGCATAATAGGGTGTTGGAAGTAACCAGCTATTTCGAGCCTATTTTGGCAGCCCAGAGGGACGATATAGCTCATCCGGCCTTTGTTAATCTTTTTGTAGAGACTGAGTATATTGAAGAACATAATATACTGCTTATGACTAGGCGGCCTAGAAGTAAAGAACAAAAGCGAATGTGGCTTGCCCATACCCTTGTTGTGGAAGGAAATCCAATAGGAACTGTCCAATATGAGACCGACAGATCCAAATTTATTGGACGGGGTAGAGATATTAGTAATCCCAGGGCAATGGATTCGGATCAGCCTTTAAGCAATACAACAGGAGCTGTACTAGATGCCATCATGAGTCTAAGACAGAGGCTGAGCATAGATGCTGGAGAATCCGCTAAGGTGTCCTATATCGTGGCTGTAGGGGATACTAGAGAAGAGGCTATAAGTCTGGCTAGAGAATATCAGAATGTTGCTGTAATATCCAGGGCTTTTGAACTGGCTTGGACCCATAGCCAGGTTGAAATGAGATATCTAAATATAACATCATCCGAGGTAAGCTTATACCAGAAGATGCTTTCTTCTATTATATACACTAGTCCCAGCAGAAGGAGGATCTTGGAATCTATTAGGAACCATAAGGCTCAGAGTGGTTTGTGGTCCTATGGCATTTCAGGAGATTTGCCAATTGCTACAATAAAGGTAAGTACTATTGATGAACTGGAAATGGTTAGACAAATGCTATCCATTCATGAATATTGGCGGCTTAAGGGAATAAAGGTGGATTTAGTAATACTCAATGAGTATGGCAATAGCTATGAACAGCCTGTACAAGACCGTATCAGGGAAATGCTAACCGCCAGCCACCTAAAAGATTTACAAGGCAAGCCGGGAGGTATACATCTATTAGCTGGTAACTTAATGCCGGAGGAGGATAAAAATCTTTTGGCCTATGCATCAAGAATTATTATTGATGGACAGCAAGGTTCCCTAGCTTCCCAAATAGAAGATTTTGGTGTGCAGGGAGACCTTCCCGATATTATGGAGTATAGTGAATTGGAAGAAATAATTGAGCATGAAATAGAGCCAGAACCAAAGCTGTTATTCTATAACGATATTGGAGGATTCAGTCTTGATGGCAAGGAGTATGTAATTAGATTAAATAAAGATATTACAACTCCTATGCCTTGGAGCAATATAATAGCCAACAAAGAGTTTGGATTTTTGGTTACGGAATCTGGAGCAGGATATACATGGAATGGCAATAGCAGGGAAAATAAGCTAACCCCTTGGTCTAACGATCCTATAGTTGATCCTGTTGGCGAAGCGGTTTATATAAGGGACGAAGATACTGGAGCTCTTTGGTCCATTACACCTTCACCAATACGAACTGAAGGATTGTATACCATACGTCATGGACAGGGTTATTCTGTTTTCGAATATAACAGGAATGGGTTAAGGCAGAAACAAACAATGTTTGTGAGCCCAGATCAGCCGGTGAAATATTATCATATACAGCTGTTCAATACCTTGGACATGAGAAAAAATCTATCCCTCACCTTTTATGTTCATTGGGTGTGTGGGGTTAATGCTGTTCCCAACAACCAATTTATAACAACTATGGAAGCTAAGGAATTAAATGCTATTTTTGCATTTAATCCTTATAATGAACAGTTTAAAGAGAAAGTGGCTTTTATAGCCAGCGATAGGGCATATGTAGGTATTACAGGGGATAGGACAGAGTTTATTGGAAGAAATGGTTCTATTAGCAGGCCCTTGGCTTTAAGGCGGAAAGGCTTGTCCAATAGGGTGGGCGCTGGTTTTGACCCATGTGGTGCTATACAGGTAAATGTAAACTTGGAGCCGGGTCAGCAGGAAGAGATAATATTTGTACTAGGGCAAGGCAGCTGCAAGGAAGAAGCGAGACGAATAATAAGGGATTACGCAAATAGGGAAGCAGCCCGCCAAGCCCTGAAAGAGTCTAAGAGTATTTGGGAGAGGAGATTAAGTGCTGTTGAGGTAAAAACTCCTGATGAGTCTATGAATCTTATGTTAAATAGATGGTTACTTTACCAGACTCTAAGCAGCAGGATTTTAGCTAGAACAGGTTTTTACCAGGCTGGAGGCGCATATGGATTCCGTGACCAGCTACAGGATGTGTTGGCTTTAATATACAGCAATCCAAAGATGATGAAGGATCAGATTCTTCTTAGCAGCCAACATCAGTTTATAGAAGGGGATGTACAGCACTGGTGGCATCCTCCTTACAGAGGAATTAGAACAAGAATCACTGATGACCTCTTATTCCTACCCTATGTAACTGCTAACTATGTTGAAGGTACCGGGGATTGGAGTATATTAGACCAAGAAACTCACTATTTGGTAGATGAGCCTTTGAAAGAAGATGAGGATGATAGGTATAATGAACCGGCAATATCAAAGGATAAAGAAAGCATTTACTATCATTGTATAAAAGCGATAGAAAAATCCCTATCCTTTGGCGAGCACGGATTACCCTTGATGGGAGGCGGCGACTGGAATGACGGTATGGACAAGGTAGGAATCAAAGGCCGTGGAGAAAGTGTGTGGCTTGGATGGTTCCTGTATACAGTGCTGGATAAGTTTATCCCCATTTGCCAGCACCGTAATGATGAAGAAAGAGCACAAAAATATAAAGATGTAGCTGAGAAATTGAAAGAAGCCTTAGATAAACATGGTTGGGATGGAGGTTGGTATCGCAGGGCATATTTTGATGACGGAACTCCCCTTGGTTCTGAGCTAAATGAAGAATGCAGGATTGATGCTATTTCCCAATCCTGGAGCGTCATATCGGGAGCTGCTGAGCCTTCAAGAGCAAAGATTGCAATGGAAGCCATGGAAAGGCATTTGGTACGAAGAGACGAGGGACTGATACAGTTATTAGCACCGCCCTTTAACAAGTCTGCATTGGAACCTGGCTACATCAAGGGATACGTGCCAGGGATTAGGGAAAACGGTGGTCAATACACCCATGGAGCAGTATGGACTATATTGGCCAATGCAATGCTAGGTGATGGCGATAAGGCTTGGGAGCTATACCATATGATCAACCCCATCAATCATGGACGAACCTGGATTGAGATAAATAGATACAAGGTTGAACCCTATGTTATGGCAGCAGATGTATATACTGTTGAACCCCATGTAGGTCGTGGAGGCTGGACTTGGTACACTGGCTCTGCTGCTTGGATGTATCGTGTGGGTGTAGAGTGGATTCTAGGTTTAAAGCTAAGAGGTGGTAAGCTCTATATAGATCCTTGTATACCCTCTCATTGGGAAGGATTTGATATGACCTATAAATATAAAAATACTATCTATAGGATTAGAGTAGAGAATCCAGAAAGGGTAAATAAAGGAGTCAAAGAAGTATGGCTAGATGAAAAAAGGCTAGATGAAAAAGCAATACCTCTTGTAGAGGATGGTAATGTGCATAGTGTAAGAGCCATTTTAGGAACTGCTAAATAAAGCAGTTCCTTGTTGGTTATATTCTCAACAAAGCAATAAGGAAAGTCTCATAGGGCAAGCCCTCAATAGAATATCTTATTAATGATATAAATGGTCTTGGGGGTTGCCTAGATGAAAGTATATTTTATCAGCAAAAAATGGCTTTATATTTTCTGGATTATTCTTGGTCTAATTATTGGATCTTTATATGTAGTGAAGATTAGGGAAGAAAAGGCCTTAGAAGTATTTACTTCTCCAGCGTATGGTGTAACTGTTGCCATTGATGCGGGACATGGAGGAATGGATCCAGGAGCAGTTAGTAAAAGTGGGGTACGAGAAGACGAGATTAATTTAAAAATTGCTAAGAAACTTCAGGGATATCTTGAAAATGCTGGGGCTAAAGTTGTTATGACACGTAAAAATGACGAAGGTTTGTACGATAAAGATTATACTGGCTCTAAGAAACGTCAAGATATGTCTAGAAGGGTTGAGATCCTAAAAAAAGCCAAGCCTGATATAGTGATAAGTATTCATTTAAACCAGTTTAGCCAGCCTCAATATTTTGGTGCTCAAACCTTTTATATGAAGGGTAGTGAAGAAGGAGAGCAACTGGCTGAGTGTATACAACAGCAATTGATAAGAATATTGAACAGAGGGAATAAGCGCCAAATTAAGGCAGCAGATAATTTTTTGATTTTAAAAGCTGTAGAAAGTCCATCAGTAATTGTAGAATGTGGATTCTTATCAAACCCACAGGAAGAAGCACTACTTACTACAGATGACTATCAAGATCAGGTAGCATGGGCTATATATTGTGGAATTGTAAGTTATTTATCTAGATGATATAGAGAACCATTCTATATATACTAGTTGACTTTAATATAAGTTTACATAATATTTATTAACCTGTGACTTGTAATAGCCTTTATAAAATAGAAAAATTCCCACAGCTAGTTATATTTATATATAACTAGCAATGGAATTCAATGAGTCAATTGTCAACAATTGTACAACCACATAATTAGAAAGGAACTGTGAAAAGGGATGAAAAACCTTACCAGGGAAGCAAAAGAGTCAATAGCAAATGCAAGAGATAATGAAGATGCATACGTAAGATTGGCAAGGAAATCTTTGGAAGAATATATTCTTTATGGTAGGGTGCTTAATATACACAATATGGATATACCTAAAGAGATGATAGAAAATCAGGCAGGTGTATTTGTTATCATTAAGCAATATGGACAACTTAGAGGATGTTTAGGTACTACAGAGCCAATAAGAAAGAATGTTGCTGAGGAGATAGTGCATAACTCAATTGGTGCTGGAACCCGAGATCCTAGATTCTTTCCAGTTAAAAAAGAAGAGCTAAATAGCCTTAAATATATTGTAGATGTAATAAAAGAGCCAGAGCCTATCCAATCTATTGACCAATTGGATGTAAAGAGGTATGGTATTATTGTAAGCTGTGATTCAAGAACTGGGATTCTTTTGCCCAATTTAGAAGGTATAGCTACTCCAAAAGAGCAAGTAAGTATAGCCTTAAAAAAAGCCGGAATTAGGGAAGTGGAATCCTACAGTATAAAAAGATTTGAGGTCATTAGACACCAGTAAACCAAATATTCAATATTTTTCATTCTTGCTATGGTAAAAGACTGGCCAATGGTGTTATAATTATTATTGATAGTGCATTTTGCGGCAAATTAAAGCGGGGGTGGATATATGTGGGCCGTTATTTCTGATCTGCTTCAGCGGTTGGAGCCTTATTTGCAGTTTCCGGATATTATTCGTCATATTGTAGATATAACTGTTGTAGCCTTCGTATTATATCAACTCCTTCTGCTAATTAGAAAGACAAGGGCTGAACAAGTATTAAAGGGAGTAGTTTTCCTTTTTTTCATATATTTTGTTACTAAGGGTTTAAGACTCAATACTATAGCATGGATTTTGGAGAATACTATTAATTTTGGTATTACTGCCGTAGTTATTGTTTTCCATCCTGAGATTAGAAGGGCTCTGGAGCAGATCGGAAGGGGTCGTTTCTTTGAAAGAAGCCTGTTGCTTGGAGACGACAAGGATAGGGATGTCCAGAATATTGTTGATGGAATAGCCGATGCTGTTGCTAATATGTCAAAGACCAGAACCGGTGCTCTTATAGTAGTTGAGAAGCAGACAGGCATCAATGAGATTATAGAAACAGGAGTAAAGATAGATGCAAGGCTAACTAGAGAATTACTAGAAAATATTTTTGTTCCCAATACACCTCTGCATGATGGAGCTGTAGTAATTCGAGGGGACAGGATTGCAGCAGCAGGATGCTTTCTGCCCCTGACAGAAAATCCAAATCTTAGCAAACAATTAGGGACAAGGCATCGTGCTGCATTAGGGATAACAGAGAGTTCTGATGCCTTGGCTATAATAGTATCTGAGGAGACAGGAGTAATATCTATGGCCCAAAATGGTAAACTCACCCGTTATTTGGATATAGATGGTTTAAAAAGTGTGTTGAGGTCAATTTATTATAAGGATACTAATGATAATGGACCTTTTAGTTTTATAAAGAGGAGGTCCAAAAATGACTAGATTCTTTGAAAGAAATATTACATTAAAAATTATATCAATAGCAATTGCCCTTGTATTATGGAGTATGACTCCCAGCAATCGAGACCCGCTGAGAGATATGAGCTTTAGAGATATTCCCATTAGAATAGAAAATCAACAAAAACTTTCAGAAAATGGATTAATGATATCATCAGAAATGCCTGATACCTATAGCTTTGATATTCGTGCCAAATCAAGTATGGTCAGGTACATAGATAAAAGCAAAATTGTTGCTATAGTAGATCTATCAGAGATAAATAAGACCGGCGAACAAAGTGTAAGTGTGGAAATAAGTGGTTTACCAAGCAACATTGAAATTAAGTCTCTCCCAGATATAGATATAAATGTGGAGAGAGTAGTTTCAAAAACTGTACCAGTAATTCCTAAAGTTTCTGAAAAGGATAGCGTTGAATTTGGCAAGAGATATTATGAAATAAACCCTAGATTTGTAGAAGTTAGGGGACCAGAATCCTTAATTAGAACTGCTGCCTATGCCCAAGTATCTGTATCTTTGGGCTCAAAAGACAAAAAAATAGATCGATCTTTAATGGTTGAGCTATTTAATGAAGATGACGAAATTATAGCACCTGATTTTATAACCATTAATCCAGAATACTGCGTAGTAACCGTTTATCCTAATAAAACCGTTAGGGTTGAACCTCATATAACTGGAGAGCCTGCTGAAGGTTTTGTGGTAATGGGCCAAGAAGTTAAACCTGGAGAAATAGCTATAAGTGGTGAACCAGAAGTATTAGAAGCAATTGACTCAATAACAACTGAGGTATTAGATATTCAGGGAGCTGCAGGTAATATAGTTAAAGAATTAGAACTACAAAAACATGAAGATATTCGAATAAGCCCGGGAGAACCATCCCATGTTCAGGTCTTGGTGAGAATAGAAAGAATAGTTGATAGAGATGTTAACCTTGGGGAAGTTGAATTGAGAAATATACCCCGGGGCTTGCATGCTAAATTGGATGAATTAGAAGAGGATATGGTCATAACAGTGAGCGGACCCCAAAGCTTAGTAGACGCATTAAAACCGCAAAGCTTAAAAGTATACATGGATTTAAAAAATTCATCAAGGGGTGAGAGAACTTATCCTGTTTTAGTAGATAATCTTCCTCCTGGCTTAGAAGTGACAAATATTGAGCCTAATCAGTTGAAGGTAACTATAGAATAATAAAAAGCTGTTGGACTACTTATGAAAGTAAAGTCCTACAGCTTTTTATTTAGAAAAATTTCCTAACTCCAGTCTCAATTTCAATTTTCGCCCTCATAAGAACTTGATTTATTTCGTCCTCTTTAACTGGTTTTAGGATATAGTCATAAGCACCAACTTTCATTGCTTGCCTTAGATAATCAAAATTATCATAGTTGCTGACGATAACATATTTTATATTTGGCCAGCGTTTTTTAGCAGTTTCTATAAAAGTGATGCCATCCATTTTTGGCATTCTTATTGCTGTGAGTATTACATGTGGCGATACATGTGGGATCAGAGCCAAGGCTTCCTCACCATTATTGGCTTCGCCAACTAATTCAAAATCATTCTCTACCCATTTGATTTTCCGATCTATATCTCTTCGAGCGTTGTAGCTACTATCTACCATTAATACTTTTAATACCACGATGTTCATCCTTTCCCAGAAAGCTAAGCAATATGTTACAAAGTTATTCAGCTTGATTATAGCATTTATTATGAAATATTGGAACCTAATTTAATATAAATTTACAGAATGGTCATTATTTATTATTAAAGTGACAATTTATGTTATGATTCGATTGACAATTAAAACTAGTATTTAAACATATAAAATGATATAATTAGTAGTAAGCCATTTGCGTCTGTAGCTCAGTGGATAGAGCGTTGGACTCCGACTCCAAAGGTCGCAGGTTCGAATCCTGTCAGACGCACCAAACCCTGTAATGTCAATACTTACAGGGTTTTATTATTTCCTACATCATAAACTTCCCGTATTTTCCCACAGCATTGTATCCTGTTATATATTAGAAATCATCTTCGGTGATGCTCTTCTTTAACTGCTAATCAGGCTTTTTTATATTCTAGCAAAGTGGTATAATACTTAACAGGATTCAGCTGATATATTACTTAAATAAAGTACAATAAGATGTAAAATTGTTTTTGTACACTCTAATTTAGATTTGAAAGAGTAATATGCCGTTAGTGAGAAAGGGCGTGTACCTATGTCCGATAAAAAATTTGAAATAATTTCATTAACCATGCGATATTGGTTTATTGGTTTGATAATATTTATTACTATAAGAATATTAATGGAGACTTTAAGGACAAGTCAGCACCATGATTATGAGGATGAAGGTCCTTTTGGTCATATAATTTTTTTCATGGTTATTTTTCTTTCTTCTGCTTATGCATTATTAGCCTATAAAAATCCCAATGGATTTGATAAGTATACTGCTTTATTAGGGATAATTGTGGGCATATCTTTTGTTGTCCAATACAACCTTTTTAGATTGATTTTTCCTAGAATGGATAGAATTTTGTTGATTATTGTAGATATCCTTACTATTTTTGGTTTCATAATGCTTTATAGATTTAATCCCGATTTTGCTAAAAGTCAGATGAAATATTTTATTGTTGGAAATATAGCCCTATTATTTTTTATTATATTTACCCATAAGAGCCGAATGAATGTAATATTTAGCTATATTCTTATGGCTCTGGGTTGTATTTTGCTACTATTGCCTATTATTTTTGGAAAAGAGACTTTTGGTGCCAAGAGTTGGATTTCAATTAGGGGATTTAACATTCAACCTTCAGAATTTGTAAAGATTATTTTAATATTTGTATTTGCGTCGTGGTTTAGGCAGGATAATAAGTTTAGAGAGCACTTACCAGCCTATATTTTTGCTGCGCTATCTATTTTGCTTGTGGTACTGCAGAGGGATTTAGGTGCAGCACTTTTGTATTTTTATATCTTTATCTTTGTCTATTACGTGGCAACATCCGATTGGATTATGGTGTTGCTGGCAGGAGGAGCTGCCACTTTAGGCAGTATTATGAGCTATCATTTGTTTAGTCATATTCGTGTACGTGTAGAAGCATGGAAAAATCCTTGGAGGGATATTGAAAATAAAGGTTATCAGATAGCACATTCCCTTATGGCCATTAGCAGTGGCGGTCTTATAGGTACAGGATTGGGTCTAGGATCTCCTCAGGTTGTTCCTGCTTTTAAAACCGATTTCATATTTGCAACAATTTGTGAAGAATTTGGTATTATTACAGGTTTTTGTATAATTGGTTTATATGCAATGATTGTCATTAGGGGAGTATCGGTTGCTTTAAGAAGTACGGAACCATACAAGGCACTTCTTGCTTTCGGGGCTACAGTAGCACTAACACTCCAGGCTTTTACCATTATTGGAGGTGTTATTAAGATGATTCCTCTAACAGGTGTCACTATGCCTTTTGTTAGTTATGGTGGTAGCTCTATGGTTACTTCATTGGCTTTGGTAGGAGTTTTGGAAGGGGTCGCTATAGGTACTGGTGATAATAATGATGAAGATGATCCTAGTGAAGAAGATGTTTATGAAGAAGATGTAGAATAATAGGCCTTTAGGGAAGGAGTATAGAAACAATGCAAGGTCTAGAGAGAAACCTAAAAAAGGGATTAGCCATCTTATTAGCAGCTTTTATATTGCTTGGAGTTTATTATTGCTATATATTATTTTTTTATAGTGATAGATGGTTTGCAAATTCATATAATCCCAGAGTTAAATTAGATGCTTGGGAACCTAAAGTAATTCCAGGAGATATCAAAGATCGCAATGGCAAGGTTTTGGCAACTACTATAAAAGAAAAAAGACAAAATCCTGAAACCAATCAGAAACAGATATACTATTATAGAAGTTATTTAGGAGGAAGAGAACAGGCCAAAAGTATAGCTCATGTAGTAGGATTTAATGATGCAAAACTAGGCAGATCAGGAGTAGAGGCTTTACAGGTTAAATATTTAATGGGATATAATAACCCTTTTTATGAAAAAGTTTATCAAAAAATATTTTTGCCTCAGGAAGTAGGGAATAATTTACACCTAACCATAGATATTGATCTTCAACAATATATTGATAAGGCCCTTGGCAAAAATAAGGGTAGTGTTGTGGTTATGGATGCGGAAACTGGCGAAATATTAGCCATGGTAAGTCATCCTGACTTTAATCCCAATAGATTAGAAAAGGTAGAAGGAGATGTATTGTTGAATAGGGCTACAGAGGGATTTTATATGCCTGGTTCTATTTTTAAAGTTATTGTTGCTGCGGCTGCCTTGAATAATTTAGAGGGTGTTTCAAGTATAACCTTTGATTGCCAAGGAGCAATTGAAATAGGCTCTCAAACCATATCCTGTTATGGAGGAGAATCTCATGGCCAAGTAGATCTTAATCAGGCTATGACGGTATCCTGTAACGGTTATTTTGTAGATATTACGAATAAACTTGGAAAGGAAAAGCTGCTAAAAACTGCTGAAGCTTTTGGCTTTAACCAAGATTTTATCTTTCCTGATTTGAAATTGGCTGCCAGTTCTTTGCCTTTGAAAGGCAGCGTATCAGCAGAGAAGCTGGCTTTAATATCAATTGGTCAAGGAGAGGTACAAGTTACCCCTCTACATATGGCCATGGTTGCTTCAGCAATAGCTAATGATGGTATAATGATGGAACCTAAACTTGTGTATGAGGTAGTAGGTAGAAATGGAAGGATACAGCAAAAGTTACAATCTAAAATATATCGTAAAGCCATGAGTAGGGAGAATGCAAAGATTATGCAGGCCATGTTGAAAAATGTAGTTGATAAAGGTACTGGAAAGGGTGCTGCTATAAAGGGACGGCAAGTTGCTGGGAAAACTGGTACAGCTGAAATAAATAATGGAGATTCTGAAGTGAGAAATAATGCATGGTTTATTGGATATGTGATTGGAAATAAATCAAAAATTGCTGTATCCATAGTGATAGAGGATTTACCAGCTGGCCAGACAGGAGGAAAGCTGGCTGCACCTTTGGCTGGGAAAATATTAAAAAAGGCCTTGGATTTAGGTTATTAACTGACAAAACAGCTGTAAAGACACTTGACAATACCCCTCCCTGGCAGTATAATTTATACATTATAAATCCATACTACTGCTAGGGAGGTTCTTATGAAGACTAAAAATATTGTAATAGGTGGAATGCTAACGGGATTGGCCATTATGATCCCTTTAATATTTGGAGGTACACCACTTATGATTGTAATACCTCCAGGTTTTACAGCCACTATTGCTTCCCATTTGCCCAGTATGTTAGCCATGGCAATTAGTCCAGGAGTAGCTATAATGGTGGGTGTTGGATCGGCTTTGGGATTTACATTAAGGGTAAGTGCCCTAGTGGGAGCAAGAGCCTTGACCCACTCGATCTTTGGTGGTATTGGCGCATTAGCTTATAGAAAGGGCGTGCCTTTTTGGGCAGTGCTGCTTATTACAGCTCCCATTCATGCTCTATCAGAAGCACTCATACTTTTGCCTTTTGGATTTGATTTTCATCAAGCTTTTGTAGTTACTGGTATTGGTACAGCTATACACCACTTGATTGATAGTGCTGTGACTATTACTGTATATCATTCTTTAATTCATCTTTCCATATTAAAAAAACCATCACTGCAAAAAAGGTCTTAAGACCTTTTTTTGTTTTTGGTATTGGACATTATTTATATTAAAATGTATTATATAAGCATAACTAACAGAAAGGACTTAAGAAAGGTGAAGCTGAATGAGCCTTATAGAAGAGAAGCTAAAGACCTTACCTGATAATCCAGGAGTCTATCTTATGAAAGATGAAAGTGATGATGTAATATATGTTGGAAAAGCAGTATCCCTTAAAAATAGAGTAAGACAATATTTTCAGTCATCTAAAAACCATACACCTAAAGTAAGGGCTATGGTTGCCAATATTAGGGATTTTGAATATATAATAACAGATTCAGAGTTAGAAGCATTAATTTTAGAGTGTAATCTAATAAAAGAGTATAAGCCTAGGTATAATGTTTTATTGAAGGATGATAAGCAATATCCATATATAATGGTAACCATGGAAGAAGACTATCCTAGAGTTGTACTAACCCGTAAGATAAAAAAGGATAATAATCTTTATTTTGGCCCATATGGAAGCTCGAAAGTAGTTAGGGATACCATAGAGGTTATAAAAAAACTATTTCCCGTTAGAACATGTAAAAAGAATTTAAATTCAATAAGAAAAGGAGATAGGCCTTGTCTTTATTATTACATTAATCAGTGTCAAGGTCCTTGTCAGGGAAATATTGATAAAGAAGAGTACAGGAAAGTTATAAAGGATGTATGTCGATTTCTAGATGGGAAATATGAGGATTTAATTGAAGATCTTAGAAAACAAATGGAGGAAGCCGCAAAGGAGTTAAACTTTGAAAAAGCGGCAAGTTTAAGGGATAAGATTCACTCAGTAGAAAAGGTAATGGAAAAGCAGAAGATAATATCTACAGATCTTTTAGACCAGGATGTAATTGCCATAGCATTAGGGGAGTGGGAAAGTGTAGTTCAAATGTTTTTTATCAGAAGTGGAAAACTGACAGGAAGCGAACAGTTTGTGTTAGACACCAAGGAGGAGAGTCAGGTAAAAGAGATAATAAACTCTTTTATTAAACAATTTTATCTTACTTCTTCCTTCGTACCGAAGGAAATATTGCTACAAGAAGAGATAGATGAGGCATTGATCATCGAACGGTGGCTTACATCTAAAAGGGGAAATCGAGTCTATATAAAGGTTCCTAAGAGAGGAAATAAAAAAGAATTAGTTGATATGGCCCTTAGAAATGCACTAGAAGCCTTAGAAAATTTAAAACAAAAAGTAGCAGCAGAGCAAGCTAGGACAATAGGAGCTTCTGAGGAATTGGCTGAGGTATTGGATCTTTCATATGTACCAACAAGAATCGAAGCTTTCGATATCTCCAATATTCAGGGAACAAATTCAGTGGCGTCGATGGTGGTGTTTGAGAAAGGTAAACCTAGCAAAAAAGATTATAGAAGGTTTAGAATTAAGGGGATAGAAGGTCCAGATGATTATGCAAGTATGGCTCAGGTAGTAGAGAGAAGATTTAAGAGAGGGCTAGAGGAAAAGAAAACTTTAGAGACTCAAGGCAAAGATCCTGATTTTGGTAAATTCTCTAGATTGCCTGATTTAATATTGATAGATGGGGGAAAGGGGCAGTTAAATGCTGCAATCTCCAGTTTAAGAAAATTAGGTTTGGACTATATCCCTGTGATAAGCTTGGCGGAGAAAAATGAGGAAATCTATATGGAAAATCAGGATGAGCCCATAGTTATTCCAAAAAATAGTTTGGCACTGCAATTATTACAAAGAATTAGGGATGAAGCTCATAGATTTGCTATTACCTATCATCGGAGTCTAAGGGGTAAAGACAGTATTAGATCTATTTTAGAAGATATACCTAATATAGGACCTGCTAGAAGAAGAGCATTGTTAAAGCATTTTGGCTCTATCGAAGCTATAAGAAGAGCCAGTTTTGAGGAGTTGATAAAGGTAGATGGTATGAATAGTAGCGCGGCTTTGAGTATAATGGAGTATTTTGGTATGGATGGATCTAATTAAAATATACTAGACATGGTAATAAATACAATATATAATAACTATGAAAAGAAACTTGGAGTCATTGTATTAGCAATTTGAGGTGAGATTTTTGGAATATAAACTCATAGCAGTGGATCTAGATGATTCACTGCTAGGTTCAGATTTACAGATTAGTGATAGAAACAAAGAAGCACTGATAAAGGCAATGGAAAAAGGGGTCTTAGTTACCATTGCCACGGGAAGAATGTTTATATCAGCCTTGAAATATGCACAGCAGCTAGAGCTGGATGTTCCTATAATAACTTATCAAGGCGGGCTGATTAAAAATGCTTTTTCTCAAGATGTGCTGTATAATAAAACCTTACCCCTAGATGTTTGTCAAAAAATAATCCATGTATGCAAAGAAAAATCCTTACATCTTCAAGTATATATAGAAGATGAATACTATTTTGAAGAGGACAATAAATATAGCAATATGTATTACCAACAAATTGGAGTGAAGGGAATACCAGTAGGACCTTTGGACAAATTCTTAGTTGATGAGCCAAACAAGCTATTGATTATTGATAATCCAGATAGAATCGTGGAAATGAAAGGTGAGTTTTCCAAGCTTTTTGATAGTGAACTTGAGATTACTACATCTAAACCTGAATATTTAGAGTTTACTCATAAAGATGCGACTAAGGGAAATGCTTTGGAATATTTGGCAAATCTAAAAGGAATTGAGAGAGAAAGGGTTATTGCCATTGGAGACAGCTACAATGATATCTCTATGTTACAATATGCTGGACTGGCAGTAGCTATGGGAAATGCTCCTGAAGACGTAAAGAGGCATGCTGACTATGTAACAGGCACAAATGATGAAGATGGAGTAGCTCAGGCAATCCATAGGTTCGTACTAGAGAGGAGCTGATATATTTGACAACCATACCTATAGACAATATTATCAAAGAACTGGATCTAGAGGTAATATACTGCGCAGATAATCAGAATATAGAAATTGTGACTAGTGACGTTAATAGACCTGGTTTGCAATTTGCGGGTTTTTTCGATTATTTTGCTTCGGAAAGAATTCAAGTATTGGGTAAAGTAGAGATGACCTATCTGGAAACTATGGATCCTGATGTTAGGCAGCAGCAACTAGAAAAATTCTTCCAGTATGATTTTCCGTGCCTTATTATTACAAGAAATATGGAAATTCCTGAATATATATTAGAGCTGTCTAAGAAATATAATAGACCCTTGTTAAGATCCAGTTCATCAACTAGTAACTTTACCCAGAAACTTATTAATTATCTAGGGTCGGCCTTAGCACCAAAAATAACTCGCCATGGTGTGCTAGTTGATGTCTACGGTGTGGGTGTCTTTATTATGGGAGAAAGTGGTATAGGCAAGAGCGAGACAGCCTTAGAGCTAATTAAGCGAGGCCATCGTTTAGTTGCTGATGATGCAGTGGAGATAAAGAAAGTTACTGATAATAGACTAATTGGTGAAGCACCAGAGCTAATCAGACATTTTATGGAAATAAGAGGTATAGGGATAATTGACATAAGAGCCATGTATGGCGTAGGTGCAGTAATAAACAACAAACCTTTGGATATAGTCATTTATCTGGAATTTTGGGATGACAATAAGGAATATGATAGATTAGGTTTGACTGAGGAATATACGGAAATATTGGGTGTTAGACTACCTAAAATAGTAGTTCCTGTTAGGCCTGGTAGAAATTTAGCTATTATAGTTGAGGTAGCTGCACGTAACTGGAGACTTAAGCGAATGGGTTACAATGCAGCCCAAGAATTGGATAATCGTTTAAACGCCCTTATTCAAATGAACAAGGGATAATTAATTGATAAAAAATTAAAGGAGGATGAAAAATGTACATAGGAGTAGATATAGGCGGAACAAATATAGCAGTAGGCCTAGTTGACGAGAATGGAAAAATAATGCACAAAGGGGAAGTACCAACAGGCGCAGGCCGTCCTTTTGAAGAAATAATGAAGGATATAGCCGACCTAATTAATAGGGTTATTGAGGAATCAGATTATAAACTAGAGGATGTAAAAGCCATTGGCGTAGGTTCCCCAGGTTTGCCTGATGATGAAAAAGGTATCATAGTTTTTGCAAATAACCTGAATTGGCATAATGTTCCTGTAAGAGCTGAACTTAGCAAATACTTTGATTTACCAATACGAATAGAAAACGATGGAAATACAGCAGGGCTTGCCGAGGCAGTAGCAGGTGCCTGTAAGGGAGTAGACAATTCTATAACCTTAACTCTAGGTACAGGTATTGGAGCTGGTATTGTAATCAACGGAAAACCATATAGTGGAAGCCATTCTATTGGAGCAGAGCTTGGACATATGATTTTACAGGTGGATGGTATTCAATGCACATGTGGAAACAAAGGATGTTGGGAAAGATATGCATCTGCCACAGCTCTTATTAGAGAAGGAAAAAAAGCAGCCCAAGAGAATCCTGATTCATTGATATATAAGTCTGTAGAGGGAGATCTAGATAAAATAACTGCAAAAACCGTAATTGATGCTGCTAAAGAAGGAGACCCCACTGCATTGGAGTTATTTGACAAATATATTTACTATTTGGCAATGGGTATCATTACAATAATAAATTCTTTTGATCCTGCTATTATAGCAATTGGCGGAGGAGTAGCAAAAGCTGGAGACTTTTTATTGGATGCCCTAAAGAAAAAAGTTGCTGAGCACATATTCTATAAAGATGCTCCTTATGCTAAAATAACTAGAGCAGAGCTGGGTAACGATGCAGGTATCATAGGCGCTGCTATGTTAGGAAGATTATAAAATATACTACATATAATTGCTGTAATACCCCAAAATGGGGAGCCATATAAATGGAGTAAAGGGTTTTATTTTGCCTATTAGGAGGAATAATCGTGAAGAAAGGCATAAAACCATTTACTCTTTTTCTTTTTATTTTTATAATAATATATTTAGTAATAGGCACAAAAATTTTTGTTGTGAATTCCAACAATACCCATCAATGGTATAAAAAAACTGAAGAACTTGAGCCCAAATGGACAGGGGTAATAACTTTATGGGACATACCATATGTTGAAACTGGTACAATATCCAATGCCCATTGGTTGAATACAAGAGTAGAAAAATTTGAAAGGGAGAATCCAGGAGTATTTATTGAAGTTAGGAGGCTTACACCGCAAAGGGCTCAAATGTATTTTTCAGGGAATCCAGATAAGGATATATTGCCAGATATTATTTCTATTCCCATCTATGAAGATTTTGTGCCTTCTTCCTTTTATGAAGAGTTAAGACCTTATTTTCAGGATGAAGAGTTGAATAGAATTCTTCCATTAGCACAAAGGCCTATAATTAAGAACGACACTATGAAAGGTGTTCCAGTAATGATGGGCACCTATGCATTATTTTTTAATAATGACATGCTGCAGGAACAGGAGATAGTTATAGAGGGCACCAATATAGATTTTGCCACCTTAGATAGGATTGTTAAAAAACTTTCCTATGTAGAAAAGGAAAATAGGGATGAAATCCAATATTATGGATTTGGCAGCTATAATTCCATATATTCAAAACCCATCGTCAGCATGGTTTATAATCAAAGTGGTAAAATAAAAGAGGATAATGGGTATAAATATTTATATAGCTGGATTAATGAGCGAGGTTTGCTGCCAGAAAATATAGGAGACCTTGATAGCAGCAATGCAAATAGATTGTTTGTTGATGAGAAAAGAATTGGTGTTTTTTTAGGTAATACTAGAACTTTATACAGAGCAAGAGAGGCTCAGGCACAAGGCAAAGGATTTGAGCTAAGGATATATGCCATGCCTATGGAAGGGAAAGATGGCTTGTTTCAAGATCAGATTGTATCCTATGGATTAATAAAAAAGGAAGATGAAATAAAGAAAGATTATTGTATTGCTTTCTTAAAATCTCTGTTGTCTGATGAAGCACAAATGGAATTAAATAAAATAGGAATGTTTCCCATAATAAAGGATATAGGGAGTATATATGATGATGATCCTGAAATGCAAATGCTAGAGCAGAATTTAGCAAAATTTATATATAGTCCTAGTGAAAATTTTTGGCGAATATATGAACATGAGATAATAGATATATTAAAACCAAAATTTGAAGATAATCCAGATATATCATATTAGCTATTGAAGGAACACAGGAATTAATATAAACTAAAAGAGGTGAGTAGTATAAGCTATTCTTTAGCAGGGAGTGGAATAAAAATGGAGAATATATATAAAAGATTAAGGGAATTTATACCATCAGAGCGAATTTTGTTAAATGAACCTATGAAGAAACATACATCGTTTAAAATTGGCGGACCAGCTGATATCATGGTTTTACCCGCCAGTGAGGAAGAGATTGTTCACGCCTTAAAGGTGTGTAAAGATACATCAGTTCCTTTTTTTATTATGGGTAATGGTTCCAACCTATTGGTAAGGGACAAAGGAATAAGAGGAGTAGTAATAAAAATATCAGAAAATTATAGCGAAATAGAGATAGAGGGAACTAATATCAGGGCACAGTCAGGAGTACTTTTATCGACTTTATCAAGAGCTGCAGTGCGAAACAGCTTAAAAGGATTAGAGTTTGCAAGCGGAATTCCTGGTACCTTAGGTGGAGCTATAACCATGAATGCAGGTGCCTATGGTGGAGAAATAAAAGATGCTGTAGTATCAGTAAGGTGCATAGATAGTAATGGCAATATTCATATCTTGCAGAAAGAGGATATGAAGTTTGGATACCGAACCAGCCTAATACAAACCACTGATCTAATAGTATCAGAGGTAAATATGGAGCTAGAATATGGGGATCAGCAGGAATCCCTGGACTTAATGGCTGAGCTTGCAAGAAGGAGAAGGGAAAAGCAGCCTCTAGCCTATCCCAGTGCAGGAAGTACTTTCAAAAGGCCAGTGGGATACTACGCAGGCAAGTTAATTCAGGATTGTGGGCTAAAGGGCCTTCGAATAGGCGATGCTCAGATTTCAGAGCTTCATGCTGGTTTTATCATCAACTTAGGAAATGCTACTGCACAGAATGTTATTGACCTTATTAAAAAGGTACAAGAAATTATATATGATAAGTATGGGGTAGAGATGGTACCAGAGGTAAGAATAGTAGGAGAGGAATAATGTATCATATAACAGCAGATTATCATACTCATACTCGATATAGCCACGGCAAAGGGTCTATAGAAGATAATGTTTTAGCAGCCCGTAAAAAGGGCTTAGAAAAAATAGCTATAACCGATCATGGTTTTGCACATATAGGTTTTGGTATAAAGTATAGTGATGTAGATAAGATGAGGGAAGAAGTCCAAAGATTAAATGGAAAATATTTGGATATAGAAATATTGTTGGGGGTTGAAGCTAATCTCATAGGTCTGGATGGAACCATTGATATACCTGATGAGTATATAGATAAATTCGATATCATACTCATGGGATTTCACAAGGGTGCTATGCCAAAATCCTTTAAGGATGCTTTTAAATTATATGCTGGTAACCTTGTATCCGGGATATTACCCATAGATAAAGAAAAGATAAGAAGACAGAACACCCAAGCTATGATTAGGGCTATTGAAAAGTATCCAATAAAAATAATTACACATCCTGGTGCAAAGATAGATATTGATACCAAATTACTGGCACAACATGCTGCGAAAAGAAATGTTGCCCTAGAAATTAACGCCAGTCATGGATTTATGACCGTAGAATATGTTAAAATAGCTTTAAAAGAAGGAGCTAAATTTGTCATAAGTAGCGATGCTCATCATCCGTCTAGGGTTGGAGATTTTAAAAGGGCCATAGACATAGCTTTAGCGGCAGGTTTGAACCCAGAAAAGATAATTAATGCTAGGACTGCCAAGCTAACTTAGGAAGAAGGTGCATTTATGAGATTATTAATTGTAACGGGATTGTCAGGTGCTGGCAAAACTATGGCTATCCGATATTTGGAGGATATGGGATTTTTCTGTGTTGATAATTTGCCACCCAAGCTGATACTCCAATTTGTTAAGTTATGTGAACAATCAGAAGGTAGAATAGATAGAGTTGCAATTGTAGTAGATATACGTGGCCGTGGCTTTTTTGACGACCTTTTAGGCTGCCTGTCTGAGATGAAAGATGAAGGCTACACCTATGAAATCCTATTTTTGGAAGCGTCGGACAATGTATTAATAAAAAGATATAAAGAAAGTCGTCGTGCACATCCTTTGGTTAAAGAAGGAAGAATTATATCAGGAATACAAAAGGAAAGGGAAAGGTTAGAGAGAATAAGGGAAATAGCAGATCATATAATAGACACTAGCAATCTTTATCCTAAGCAGTTAAAAGAGAACTTAGTAGAATTGTTCCATGATAATCAAAATAATGAAGGCCTCTTAATATCTATAATTTCATTTGGGTTTAAACATGGTATTCTTTTAGATGCAGATTTAGTTTTTGATGTTAGATTTCTACCTAATCCATTCTATGTAGACGAGCTTAAAATCCATACAGGGCAAAAGCCTGAAGTCAGGGATTATGTTTTTAAGTTTCCTGAAACAAAAAAGTTTATGGATAAGCTAGTAGATATGTTAGAGTTCTTAATACCTAACTATATAAAAGAAGGAAAATTACAGTTAGTAGTAGGAATTGGATGTACAGGAGGTATGCATAGATCGGTAGCCATAGCTGATACGCTATATGAGATACTGCAGGAAAAAGGATATCGTGTTTCCGTAGAACATAGGGATATTACAGACGGCTGAACAAAGCTAATATAGATATTTTAGTATTAATGAAGGAGTGGAACACATGTCCTTTTCATCAAGAGCTAAAAATGAACTATGCCATATTCCTGTACAAAAATCTTGTTGTAGCCTTGCAGAGCTGGCTGCATTAATACAAATCTGTGGAACAATTCATTTTGGTGGGAGAAAAAGAGTAAGTCTACATGTTAGTACGGAGAATGCAGCCATAGCCAGACGCATTTTTCTGCTGCTGAAAAGTCTGTATAATGTACAAACTGAGGTAATGGTTAGGAAAAATCAGCGGTTAAGGAAGAACAATAGCTATTACCTAGTTTTATCAAATGAACAGCAGGTAAGGAAAGTACTAAAGCATACAGGTATATTAAAGGAGCAAGAAGATGGTTTGCGGTTAAACCGAGCCATAGATACTAGACTAATTAAGAAGCGATGCTGCAAAAGAGCATATATTAGAGGAGCTTTCTTGGGGGGGGGGTCAGTTAGTGATCCAGAAAAAATTTATCATTTAGAGATCGTAACCCATAGCGACTCTTATGCTCGCAGTTTATGTAATTTAATCAATGAGTTTGATTTAAATGCAAAAACTATATCAAGAAAGAATAATTTTGTAGTTTACCTTAAGGAAGGCGAGCACATAGTAAACTTATTAAACATTGTAGGTGCTCATTCAGCTCTTTTGGATTTGGAGAACATCAGAATATACAAGGATATGCGCAATAATATAAATAGAATTGTAAACTGTGAAACCGCTAATTTAAGTAAAACTATAAATGCTTCTGTTAGACAGATAGAGAATATTCGATATATAGAGGATAATTACGGATTATCCAATTTGCCGCCCTCTCTTAGAGAAATTGCTGAGCTTAGATTAAACAATCCTGATGCTAGCTTAAGAGAGCTAGGAGAAATGCTAAATCCACCCATTGGTAAATCGGGAGTTAACCATCGGCTTAGAAAGTTGGATAAATTAGCGGAAGATTTAAGAAATAAAGGGGGAGAAGGAGTTGCTAAGTAAAAATTTTAAAATAATGCATGAAGATGGCCTAAGTGCAAGACCTGCTGCCTTGTTTGTACAAGTAGCCAGCAAATTTAATTCAAGGATTTGGGTAACGGTAAATTCAAAGAAGGTCAATGCAAAGAGTATTATGGGTATAATATCCCTTGGTATCGGACAAGATGATGAAATCACCATTACAGCTGAAGGTAATGATCAGGAAGAGGCTATAGAAGCTTTAACAGAACTTATCGATTCAAATTTTAGCTGTATTCCTGGTGCTGAACAAAATTAAAGAGTATTTATTTAAAAAGCGACTTTTTTAAGTTGCTTTTTTATTGTTTTATTTTTTAGAATAATTGTACCTTTGTACAGAAAATGATAGAATATTGTATATCATTTTATATTGATTTTGAGATAGCTAAAGATAAAGAGGTGAAATAATTGGCAAATTTTGTCCATCTCCATACCCACACAGAGTATAGTTTATTAGATGGAGCCAGTAGAATTACAGATCTATTGGATAGATGCAAAGAATTAGGAATGGATAGCTTGGCCATTACTGATCATGGAGTTATGTATGGAGTAGTGGATTTTTATAAAGAAGCAAAGGCGAGGTGCATAAAGCCTATAATTGGCTGTGAAGTTTATATTGCTCCACGTTCTATGACAGACAAGCAGTCTCATACCGATAGCAATTATGCCCATCTAGTGCTTCTTGCTAAAGATCAGACTGGATATAAAAACCTTGTAAAATTAGTTTCTATGGGATTTATAGAAGGATTTTATTATAGACCGAGAATAGATTATGATATACTTGCCAAGTATAGTCAGGGTTTAATTGGACTTAGCGGCTGTCTAGCAGGGGATATACCAAGGATGCTGTTATCAGAACAGAAAAAAGCAGCAAGAGACTTGGCTTTAAGATTAGAAAAAATATTTGGCAAAGGCAATTTTTATCTTGAGTTACAAAATCACGGCTTAGAAGAACAGCTAAGACTCAATGAGATGATTGTGGAATTAAGCAATGATACAGGTATTCCTTTAGTTGCCAGCAATGATGTTCATTATGTTAGACGAGAGGATGCGGAAGTTCATGACGTATTGCTTTGTATACAAACAGGAAAAACCATAGAAGATGAAGATCGCATGAGATTCGATTCTCAGGAATTCTATCTCAAATCTCCTGAAGAGATGCAAGAGCTATTTGCTCCTTATCCTGAAGCTATAGATAATACTGTTAAAATTGCTGAGCAATGTAATGTAGAATTTGATTTTGATACAATACATTTACCAAAATATGATGTTCCTGAAGGATATACTTCCTCCCAGTATCTAAGACATCTATGTTGGCAAGGTGTAGAAAAAAAGTATCCTGAGATTACCCATGAGGTAAAGGAACGTCTAGAGTATGAACTTGATACCATTGAAAAAATGGGTTATGTAGACTACTTTTTAATAGTATGGGATTTTATTAAATTTGCTAAGGATAATGGGATTATGGTAGGGCCAGGCAGAGGAAGTGCTGCAGGTAGTTTGGTAGCCTATGTTCTGGATATAACGCAAATTGATCCCCTAAAATACAATCTGTTATTTGAAAGATTTTTAAATCCCGAAAGAATCAGCATGCCTGATATAGATATTGATTTTTGCTTTGAACGCAGACAAGAGGTTATAGACTATGTAGTACAAAAATATGGAGAAAATCGGGTAGCTCAAATAATTACCTTTGGTACAATGGCAGCTAGAGCGGTAATACGAGATGTAGGCAGGGCCCTTAATCTCCCATATGCTGATGTGGACAGAATTGCTAAAGCTATACCTATGGAGCTAGGTATGACCA
>Ga0209537_1001130_pt1 | contig 30875 bp, 24 predicted proteins | sample BioPla4DNA1_FD_187698 | JGI IMG/M metagenome (GOLD analysis project Ga0209537, IMG submission 187698) | Biogas fermentation microbial communities from Germany - Plant 4 DNA1 (SPAdes) (version 2) | ecosystem: Engineered > Bioreactor > Anaerobic > Digestate | place: Bielefeld, North...
CTGAAACATTTATGTATGTCCTTTCTGTTATATTTTGTGTTGCAACTTAATTATAACAAGGATTTATCATAAATGTTTTTTATTTTATTGATTTGTAAAATTATTCAAGTATTTTTGCACTATTATAGATAATAATAAATTTTCTATTAGTTTCATTAAGAAGTGACTTTTGTAGAAATAAAAGTAATATTCCTGCTTTATGATAGTTATGAATTAATAAGTCTATATTTAACAATAAAAAAAGTAATAATTCAGATAATCTGAATTATTACTTAAATTATGCATTTTATATTTTAAATTCCATAAAATCCTTTCCCATTAACTTCAGAAACATCAATAATTGTAATAAAGGCATTTGGATCTATCATTAATATCTTCCTCTTTAACCGTACCATTTGAGGAGTGGTTACAGCAACATAAAGCATCTTTTTAAGGTTATGAGTATACTCACCTTCAGCAATTAAGGAAGTAACTCCTCTATTCATATCTTTTATAACATATTTAATAACTTCTTCTTCCTTCTCAGTTAGAATTAATAAAAGTTTTTTGCTATTAAATCCACTAATAACTTTGTCTAAAACTGTAGCCTGTATATAAATAAATATCAAAGTATATAAGGCTTTTGAAGGGTTAAATATTATTGCAGCTAGAAGTATAATAAAGATATTAAAGGTAAAGCCTAACTTTCCAATTTCTAAATTAGAGTTTCTTTTTCTTAGGATCATTGATACTATATCAATACCACCAGTAGAGCCGTTTCTCGAAAAAACTAATCCATAGCCTAATCCGCATAATACTCCACCATAGATACAGTAAAGTAATGTATCATCTAGTTTAAAGAAGTCTGGTATATTATTTGTTAATACAAGAAATAGCGATGAAGCTGACATACCTATAGTTGTGTAAATGGTGAATCTTTTGCTTAACAACTTATAGCTTAAGATTATTAAAGGTATATTTATAAGAAAGGTAGAAATACCAGATGGTATATTAAATAAATATTGCAAAATAAGGGCTATACCAGTTACTCCACCACTTAAAAGTTCTGCATTTACAAGAAAAATATTAACACCAGCTGAGGCTATAAAACAGCCTAGGGTAATGAGTATAAAGTCTATAATCATATCATTATTAATCTTAAATTTCATTAACATATCAATTCCTCTATTTCTCTGTTGATGTACATAAAGCATTATATATCAAATATAAAAATATGTTAATAAAAAATTATAAATTTATATTTATATATTAATAAAATTGTAATTATTGCCCTTAGCAAATTGACATAATATAAGCTATTATATTTATAGAATGCTATATTAATAAAATAATATACTTAAGAGGTGAATAATATGTTTAACGTTTTAGTTGTAGATGATGAAAGAGAAATAAGAGATGCAATTGAAATATATTTAAGAGGAGAAGGAATAAAAGTATTTAAGGCAGGAGATGGGGTAGAAGCTCTAGAAATATTAGAGAGAGAAAAGGTACATCTTATAATTTTAGATATAATGATGCCTAAAATGGATGGTATACAAACCTGTTTAAAAATAAGAGAAAAAAGAAATTTACCTATAATAATGCTTTCAGCTAAAGGAGAAGATAGTGACAAAATATTAGGATTAAATGTTGGGGCAGATGATTACATAGCAAAGCCATTTAATAATTTAGAGCTTGTAGCAAGGGTAAAATCACAGCTTAGAAGATATGAAAAGCCTTTAGAAATAGAGGGAGAAAATAAAGACGTAATAACAGTAAGAGATCTTGTAATAAATAATAAAGAAAAAACTGTCTATTTAAGAGGAGAAGAGATAAAAGTTACAGCAACGGAATTTAAAATATTAAAATTATTGGCTTCTAATTTAGGAAAGGTTTTTTCAATTAAGGAAATTTATGAAAGAGTATGGGAAGAGCCTTTTTATAGAAGTGAAAATACAGTAACTGTCCATATAAGAAGAATAAGAGAAAAAATTGAAATAAATACAAAAGATCCAGAATATATAAAGGTTGTTTGGGGAGTTGGATATAAAATTGAAAAGTAAGATAAAAAATTATTTAACAGGTATATGGGGAATAGAAATACTAATTTTTCTATTTTTAGTTCCAACCATATTTATAGGTTATTATCAAGCTCTTAATAATGAATTTGTGGAAATAGGAGCAGGAACTTTTGATGCATTATTAAATAAAGAAAAATATATTAAGGGAATGATATATTACGAAAGCAAAGATATTTCTGAATATATATATGCAAATACAAATAATCTTGAAGATATAAGTGATATAAAATATGATAACGAAAGATTTATAGGTCCTTCAAATTATAGCAATATCTTTTATATATTAATCAACAAAAAAACGGGAGAATACACAACAAATGACCAGGATTTATTTGAAAGCATACCTTATGAAAGTAAAACAAGAGAAGAAGTAGAAAAAAAGACAGAGGAGTATTTAAAAGAGTATGACTTTGTATCAGTAAAAATAGATAATGAAAAAATTAATAATTATTATGTAAAAATAAACTCAGATAATTTAAAAAAGGGAAATATAGAAGATTATATTGAAATATATTATAGACATCCATCAGTATATTTTTATCTTATAAAAACAGAATCAATCACTGCAAAGGTTCTTATTGGAGCTACAATATTAACTTTAATATTGTTTTTAAAACTTGTTGTAAATTTATTATTTTATAGAAAGAACCTTCATTTAGAAATAAGAGTATTTAAAAATCTGTTTTATGTTTTAAAATATGGATTAAAATATAAAAATACAAGGAACAAAATATTACTATCCTTTGGAATAGCTATAGGAGTTATATTAATTTATTTATATTTAGTTGCAGGAATAAGAAATGAAAATATATTAGTTACATTTCTTACTAGATATCCCTTTAAAGGAACATTAATATTAATTCTTATTCCATTAGGAACTGTTTTATATTCCTTAAAGAAAAGCTTGGATATATCAATAATAAATGATGGTTTAAAAAAGATAAATTCAGGAGATTTTGATTATACCCTTGATGATATAGGAGAAAGAGAAGTAAGGGAACTAGTAGAGAATATAAATAAAATAAAAACTGGATATAAAATAGCTTTAAATGAACAAGTTAGAAACGAAAAAATAAAAACTGAATTAATTTCAAGTGTATCTCATGATTTAAAGACACCCCTTACGTCAATAATTAATTATGTCAATATACTAAATAATAAAAATATAACAGAACAAGAAAGAATAGATTACTTAAGAATATTAGAAAAAAACTCAAGGAGATTGCAATCATTAATAGAAGATTTGTTTGAAGTTTCAAAATTAAATAGTGGAAAAATGAAGATTGAAAAATCAAAATTAGATATAATTTCATTAATATATCAAGGGGTTGGGGAATATTCTAGCTTATATGAAGAAAAAAATATAGAATTTAAAGTGAATTCTAATGCAGAAGAAATATTTGTAGATTTAGATGGAAAACTAATATCTAGAGTGTTTGAAAATATAATAGTAAATGCATTAAAATATTCGTTAGCCAATACAAGAGTATATATTGATGTAATTGACAAAGAAAATGCAGTAGAAGTAGTTTTTAAAAATATTGCTAATTATGAAATGAATTTTAATGCTGAAGAAATGTTTGAAAGATTTGCAAGAGCTGATAAGTCTAGAAATTCTTCTGTAGAAGGTTCTGGTTTAGGCTTAGCAATATCAAAAAGCATAGTTGAACTTCATAATGGAAGTATTAATATAGAAGTTGAGGGAGATATGTTTAAAATATTTATTATCTTGCCAAAACAATAAAAAGGAGGAAAGAATATGGCAGTATTATTTATAGAATATCCAAAATGCACAACATGTAAAAAAGCAAAAAAGTTTTTACAAGAAAATAATATAGAATTTATAGATAGAAATATATCAGAGGAAAATCCAACAAGAGAAGAGTTAAAAGATTGGTTGAATAAAAGTGGTCTTAAAATAAATAAATTTTTTAATACTTCAGGGGTATTATATAGAGAAATGCAGTTAAAAGATAAAGTAAAAACCCTTGGAGAAGAAGAATTACTTGATATACTATCATCAAATGGAATGTTAGTAAAAAGACCTATAATAGTTAATGGTGATACAGTATTAGTTGGTTTTAAAGAAGAAGAATGGAAAGAAAGATTAGTAAAAGATAAAAATTATCAATAAGTAATAATGAAAGGGAAATGGAGATATTTATTAATATCTCTATTTCTTTTTATATTGGGATAATTTATCATGTTTTACAAGAGGGAAAAATCAAACTATAATAACAATATGTTGTGTGAGAATTGTGGATGAAATTAGAGAGATATACTATATATTGTGGGAGGAATTGTAATGAGTTATTTGAATAATATTTGCAAAGCGGCTTTAGACGGGATAGATAAGAATAGAGGAATATATACAGAAGAGAAACTTATAAAAGCATTAAAAAACATAATAAGACCAAATATGACTAATGAAGAAATAAGAGATTCAGTAATACAGATAGCCTTAGAATTAACCTCTGATATGGAACCAGATTGGCAATTTGCAGCAGCAAAATTATTTGTCCTTAAAATTTATGACAATATTAAAGAAAAAAGAGGTATTTTAGAAGAAAAAAAATTGTATAGTAATTTATATGAGTTTATTTTAGAACTAACAGAGAAGGGCCTTTATGGAAAATATATATTAGAAAACTATAGTAAAGAAGAAATTTTAGAATTAGAAAAAGAAATTAAGCCAGAAAGAGATTTTCTTTTTACTTATAGTGGTATTAATCTTTTAGCAAGCAGGTATTTAATTCAAGATTATGATAGAAGTATTTTAGAATTACCTCAACAGATGTTTATGGGAATAGCTATGCATTTAGCAATCCCAGAGAAAAAAGAAATAAGAGTGGAATGGGCTAAGAGATTTTATAATGTTTTAAGTTCTTTAAAGGCAACAATGGCAACGCCAACAATGTCAAATGCAAGAAAACCTTTCTATCAGTTAAGTTCCTGCTTTATAGATACAGTAGAGGACAGCCTAAAGGGAATTTATAAATCCTTAGACAATTTTGCAGAAGTATCAAAATTTGGCGGTGGAATGGGAATATACATTGGAAAGGTTAGAGCATCTGGTTCACCAATAAGAGGATTTAAAGGGGCTTCTGGTGGAGTTATACCATGGATAAAATTATTTAATGATACAGCTATAGCAGTAGATCAATTAGGAGTTAGAAATGGATCAGTAGCAATATGGCTAGACATATGGCATAAAGATATACCAGATTTTCTTCAAATAAAAACAAATAATGGAGATGATAGAAAAAAAGCACATGATATCTTTCCAGGAATATGTTATCCAAATTTGTTTTGGAAGCTTGCAGAAAATGATATAGATGCTGATTGGTATATGATGTGTCCACATGAAATTAAATTAGTTAAAGGCTATTCACTAGAAGATTATTATGGGGAAGAGTGGGAAAAGAGATATTACGAATGTGTAGAGGATGACAGAATAAGCAAAAGAGTTATGCCAGTTAAGGATATAGTTAGACTGATAATAAAAAGTGCAGCAGAAACAGGTACACCTTTTGCTTTCTTTAGAGATACAGTAAATAAAATGAACCCAAATAAACATAAGGGTATGATATATTCATCAAATCTTTGTACTGAAATAATGCAAAATATGAGCCCTATGGATATTCAGCAATCAGAAATAATAGATGAAAATGGAGATAAAGTAATTGTAGAAAAAATTAAGGCTGGAGATTTTGTTGTATGTAATTTATCTTCAATTGTTCTTGGAAATGTAGATATAAATAATGATGAGGAATTATCTTATGTAGTAGAAACACAAATAAGAGCCATGGATAATGTTATTGATTTAAATTATTATGCAGTTCCTTTTGCAGAGGTAACCAATAAAAGATATAGATCAATAGGTCTTGGAACAAGCGGATATCATCATATGCTTGTAAATAATATGCTTCACTGGACTGATGAAAAACATAAGGATTTTGCAGATAAGGTTTATGAAAAAATAAACTACTATGCTATAAAGGCAAGTAACAATATTGCAAAGGAAAAGGGAGCTTACTCCTACTTTGAAGGGTCAGATTGGGAAAGTGGAGAGTATTTTGACCTAAGAGGTTATAAATCAGAAGCTTGGAATGAGTTAAGAGAAGAAGTAAATAAGCATGGAATAAGAAATGGCTATTTAATCGCCATTGCTCCTAATGGTTCTACAGCAACTATTGCAGGAACGTCAGAAGGTGTTGATCCAGTAATTTTAAGATTTTGGTTGGAAGAAAAGAAAGGAAGCATAATTCCTAAAACTGCTCCAAATTTAAATGAAAGAAATTATTGGTACTATAATTCTGCTTATAATATAGATCAAAAGTGGTCTGTTCAAATTAATGGAATAAGACAAAGACATATAGATCAAGGACAGTCCTTCAATCTTTATATAACAAATAATTACACAATGAGACAAATAATGAACTTATATATTGAAGCTTGTAAGGTGGGAGTAAAATCAATATATTATGTAAGATCAAAATCTTTATCAGTAAGCGATTGTGAAAGCTGTTCAGCATAATAATCTGCTAATGAATAAGGGGGAAAATAAGATGAATATAAATAAGAAGCCGTTATTTAATGAATTTGGAGATATAGAAATATCAAAAAAAAGGATAATAAATGGTAATACTACTAATTTAAATGATTTTAATAATATGAAATATACTTGGGTTTCAAATTGGTATAGGCAGGGAATGAATAATTTTTGGATACCGGAAGAAATAAACTTATCTCAAGATTTAAAAGACTATAATGATAAATTGACAGAAGAGGAAAGGATAGCCTACGATAAGATACTATCATTTTTAATCTTTTTAGATTCAATACAGACAGCAAATCTATCAAATATAAATAATTATATAACTGCAAGTGAAATAAATCTATGCTTAACAATTCAGGCCTTTCAAGAAGCTGTCCATTCACAAAGTTATAGTTATATGTTAGATACAATTTGCTCGCCAGAAAAAAGAAATGAAATTCTTTACCAATGGAAAGATGATGAGATTTTATTAAAAAGAAATAAATTTATAGGGGATTTATATAATAATTTTATTAATAATCCTAATACTGAAAACTTATTAAAAACTATAATGGCAAATTATATTCTTGAAGGAATATATTTTTATTCAGGATTTATGTTCTTCTATAATTTAGAAAGAAATAAAAAAATGCCAGGTTCTGCTCAAGTAATTAGATATATAAATAGAGATGAAAATACACATCTTTGGTTATTTAGAAACATAATAAAAGAATTACAAACAGAAAATCCTGAAATTTTTACAGAAACTATTAAAAGAGAATTAGTAGAAATGATGAAAGAAGGGGTGAAAAACGAAATAGAGTGGGGACACTATGTTATAGGAGATAAAATTCAAGGTATAAATAAGGAACTTATAAATAGTTATATAAAATATTTAGGTAATATAAGAATGAAAGCAATTGGTTTTGATTATATATATGAAGGATATAATGAAAATCCAGCTAAGTGGGTAGATATACTAGCTGATGCAAATTCTGTAAAAACGGACTTTTTTGAAGCAAGGTCTACTGCCTATGCAAAAGCAGCAGCATTAATTGATGATTTATAAAATATTGCTGTTAAATATAGAAAAAAATTACATATTTTTTTCGAAAAATTATACCTTAATAAAAAATTATATACAAATTATAAATTTATAAGACAAAAAACACAAAAATTATAAAAAATCTGAATATTTATAGTTAACATATATTGAAAATGTGATATAATTAGTTCAGTATGATTTGAAAAAGGAAAGAGTACTTAAATGTAATTTTTTATTTTATAGCTAATTTTAAGGAGGAATTTCAGTAATGAAAAAAGGTATAGCTGCATCTAAGGGTTATGCAATAGGAAAAGTATTTATACAAGAACATGAAGAAATAGTAATAACAGATGCTAAGGTAACTAATGTAGAAGCAGAAAAGGAAACTCTACAAAAGGCTTTAGATAAGTCAAAGGAACAATTAACAGCTATTAAAGAAAAAACTCTAGCAGAAATTGGCGAGCATGAAGCACAAGTTTTTGAAGCACATCTAACCTTATTAGATGATCCAGAATTTACTGGTGGTATGTTAGCTGAAATAGAAGCAAATAGTGTAAACGCTATGAAAGCAGTTGAAAATGTTACAAATACCTTTGTAATGATATTTGAATCTATGGAAGATGAATATATGAAGGAAAGAGCTGCTGATATAAAAGACGTTTCAAAGAGAATTATTGCTAACTTAGCCGGAAAAGGAGAAAATGCTTTAGCATCAGTTGAAGAAAATACTGTAATTGTTGCTCATGATTTAACACCATCAGATACAGCTCAACTAGATAGAAGTAAAGTTATTGGTTTCTTAACTAATATAGGTGGAAGAACATCTCACTCAGCTATTATGGCAAGAACTTTAGAAATACCAGCTATAGTAGGGCTTAAAGATATAACAACATCAGTTAAAAACGGAGATACAGTAATATTAGATGGTATCGAAGGAATATGTATAATAAATCCTGAACAATCAGTAATTGATGAATATACAGCTAAAAGAGATAAATTCTTAAAAGAACAAGAAGAATTAAAGAAACTTATTGAAGTAAAAACAGTAACTAAGTCAGGTAAAAGAATAGAAGTTTGTGGAAACATAGGATCACCAGCAGATGCTGAAGCTGTTTTAGCAAATGGTGGCGATGGAGTTGGATTATTTAGAACAGAATTCTTATATATGGATAGAGATTCTGCACCAACAGAAGAAGAACAATTTGAAGCATATAAGAAAGTTCTTGAAATAATGAAGGGTAAGAAAGTAGTTATAAGAACTCTTGATATCGGAGGAGATAAAACTCTACCATATTTACCATTACCACAAGAAATGAATCCATTCTTAGGTTATAGAGCTATAAGATTATGCTTAGATAGAAAAGATATATTTAGAGTTCAAATAAGAGCTTTACTAAGAGCATCAGTTTATGGACAACTAGCAGTAATGTTCCCAATGATTTCTGGATTAGAAGAATTCCAACAAGCTAAAGCTTTTGTTGATGAATGTAAGGCTGAATTAAGAGCTGAAGGAATTCCTTACTCAGAAGATATAGAATGGGGTATAATGGTTGAAATACCAGCAGCTGCTGTATATGCTGATGAGTTAGCTAAATATGTTGATTTCTTCTCAATTGGAACTAACGACTTAATTCAATATACTTTAGCTGCAGATAGAATGAGCGAAAAGGTATCATACCTTTACAATCCAATGCATCCAGCAGTATTAAGATTAATAAAGATGACTATAGATGGAGCACATAAACATGGAAAATGGGTTGGAATGTGTGGAGAAATGGCAGGAGATGAAAATGCTATTCCAACATTAGTTGAGTATGGACTTGATGAATTCTCAATGAGTGCAACATCAATATTAACTGCTAAGAAGATAATATTAGATCAAGAATAATAAATATAAAAAAGAAGATTGATTACAATCTTCTTTTTTTATTAATGAAATTAATAAAAAAAACGATAATAGAAATAATGATATTTTGTAAAGCTATAGTGAATATTATTTATCAATAAAAGAGGTAATTATGAGGGACGAAAATAAAAAATATTATAACAAGGCATTAGATTTATATAATAAGGGTGAAATAGATAAAGCCTTAGAAGTATGTGAAAAGGGAATTTCCCTTGATTTAAAAAATTCAAATCTTTTAAACTTAAAAGGTCTTCTTTTATATTTAAAGGGAGATTTAAATGGTGCTGTTGCTGCCTGGAAAATTAATAAAGATTACAATAATGATTCAATAGCCAAAACATATTTAAATGATTCTTATAAAGATGAAAGCAGAGAAAAATTATTTAAAGAGGCAGAAAGATTAGTAAATAACCTAGCAATAAATGAAGCTATAGAAAGATTATTAATATGCAGTGAAAGTGATTTTAATATGATTAAAGTAAATAATCTATTAGCCTTATGTTATTTAAGAAAAGGAGACTATGATAACAGTAAATTATATTTAAATAAAGTCTTATCTATAGATAAAAATAACTCAACAGCTAAAAAAATATATAAAGAAATAAATGAATTTTTAGAAGTAAAATCTAATAAAAAAATATTTGTGCCACTATTATTATTAATTTTTATTATTACAGCAATAACAATAAGCTATAAAAGTGGATTAATAAATAAAATAATAAATAGAGAAAAGAATGAATTAATCTATGAAGATAAAAGCAAAACTGAAAATAAGGAAGAGGAAGAAAATAATAGAGAAATTAAAGAGAATAATAAGGCTGCTGAGGAGAATAATAAGGAAGAAAGTGATAATTTAAAAGAAGAAAATAAAGTTACTCCTTTGACTAATGAAGAAATTCAAAGCAATTATGAAAAAGCAAGTACATATTTTGAGGAAGAAAATTATAAAGCTTCTAAAGATTTATTAATAATAACCTTAAATTCAGCAGAAAATAATCATTTACATGATGATATATTATTTTTATTAGCTTCTTCTTACGATAGACTTAATGAAGTAGAATACGCTATAAAATATTTCGATGAATATCTATTAAAATATGATTATGGCAATTATAGTCAAGAGGCTTATTATAGAATGGCTTTGATTTATAAAGATATAGATATTAATAAAAGCAAAAAATATGCAAAAGAATTAGCAGATAAATATCCTAAATCTATTTATAATAATCAAAATATAAATACAATATTAAACAGCTGATTATAGGAGTTGATAAAATGCTAACCATAATAAAGGGCATAAAAGTTTACTCCCCAGACTACGAAGGAATAAAGGACCTAGTACTATGTGGAGATAAAATAGAAGGAATTTATGATAATATAAAAATTCCAGCAGATTTTATAAAAATTAATCTTATAAACGGTAATGGTAAACTACTTTTTCCAGGCTTTATAGACAATCATGTTCATATAAATGGAGCTGGTGGAGAAGGTGGATTTAGAAGAAGAACACCTGAAATAAAATTTTCCGATTTAACTAAGGCTGGAATTACCACTGTTGTAGGCTGTATAGGAACAGATGGTGTTTGTAGGGATATGAGGAGTTTGATAGCTAAGGCAAATGCATTAGAAGAGGAAGGAATAACAACCTTTTGTTATACAGGTTCTTATGATATACCAGTTAAGACTATAACAGATAGTATACAAGCAGATATTATGATGTTAGATAAAATAATTGGAGTTGGAGAAGTAGCTTTATCAGATCACAGAAGTTCACAACCTAGCTATGAAGCTTTTTTAAATGTAGTAGCACAAGCAAGGGTGGGAGGAATATTATCAGGTAAAGCTGGAATAGTCAATGTTCATTTAGGTGATGGAAAAAGAAAATTAGATTACTTATTTAAATTAATAGAAGAGACAGAAATTACACCAAAGCAGTTATTACCAACTCATATAAATAGAAGTAGAACATTATTTAAGTCAGCTGAAGAGTATGCTAAAAGGGGAGGATTTATTGATCTAACAACAAGTTCAGATCCAGATAATTTAGAGCCAGGAGAACTAAGAGCTAGTGAAGGCTTAAGAATTCTAATTGATAGAGAAGTAAATATAGATAATATTACTTTTTCTTCTGATGGGAACGGAAGTATGCCATTATATGATGAAGGTGGAAATTTAACAAAGCTTGGCATATGTAATGTATCGAGTTTATATGATGAAGTAAAAGCAGCTATTAAAGAATATAATGTAAGTATAGATAATGCTATAAGAGTTATAACTAAAAATCCAGCAGAAATATTAGCCTTAAAGAATAAAGGAATTATTGAAGAAGGAAAGGATGCAGATTTAGTCTTAGTTAGAGAAGATACATTAGATATAGAGATGGTAATTGCAAAAGGAAAAATTTTAGTTGAGAATGGTAAGGCTGTAGTAAAAGGAAATTTTGAATAAATCCAATTCATAATTTACAATGCAAAATGAATATCACTTATAAAAGTTTATATAATAATAAAAAGGAACTGTCAGCGACAGTTCCTTTCTGTTTGATATTTTAGATTTTCAGTTTAGCTGAAAATCAAGCTTAATTGTACACTTTGCAATTTGGATTTTACATATTGCCTATGCTAAGCTATTTTGTATTAAAAAATAAGTGTCTGCCTATGGATGTGCTTTGTGTTTTTTCAATATTTGTCATCCATGAGCAGGTTGCTGTTTCTGGATTATAAAAGAATAATGCTTCATTCGTTGGGTCATTACCTCTTATAGCATCGTAAACAGCATCATAACATTCTTGGGTTGGAGTAACTGATATTTTTCCATCAATAACACAAGAAAAGGCATTTGGTTGAAAAACCACCTCTTCTATGCTATTTGGAAAACCTGGACTTAATACTCTGTTTAAAATAACAGAAGCTACCGCCACCTTACCCTCATAGGGCTCTCCTTTACTTTCAGCATATACAACTTGTGCCATTAAATTAATGTCGTATTCAGTTAAATAAATTTTATTATCATTATAGTTAAAAACCTCAACTACCTCATCTGCATCTGGTGATGCATTATTTATTATGTTATCATTTATATTTATATTTTTTATATTACTTGCCATATTATTATTTTCAATTTTAGTTGAAGCAAAAGTAGTTATTTCTGCTGAAAATATTAGGAGAGTGCATAAGATAAATATTTTTCTTAAATATTTCATTTTTAACCTCCTATTTGTTACAATAATCAAAAATTAGTATTACCAAGTTAAAAAAAATAATACTATTTTTTTTATAAAAGTTTTAAATATTTAGAATAAACTTCTAGAGTATCTTCTCTTTTTAAGGAGGCATTCTTGTATTTTTTTGATATTTCTTTAGAATAATCTTCAAAATTTGAACAACTTTTTTCGTAAATTACAGCACTTTTCATCGAACTTAAATAAGCTGCGTAGAGATTAAAATATTCATTTAAAATGACATATAGTTCATCATATCCTTCTGGTATAGATATAGAGTATAAATCGTTTTTTATAGAAACAAGTTTTTCTTCTTTTTTATATAAATCATCTAAAATTATAGATAAATCGTCCTTTTCTTCTCTTATTTTATTAATTGAAGGCATTAAGTCCTCGTTTAAATAGTCCATTTCCTTATTTAAATTTTCTAGTTTTATTAGAAATTTATTTATTTGCTTTTCTTTAAAAGCAGTATCTCTATTATTTTTAATAAGCTTGTTTAAAAAATTATAATATTCATCGGTATAATCATTTAACTTGTTAATAAAGTTTAAATTTAGTTTATATTCTTTTTTTAAAATAGAATAATAATTTATGCAATTTTCTTTAAGAGTTAAAAATTTATTTAAGTCATAGTTAGAATTTACTTTTTTTGAATTTACAAGAAGATAATTTAAATCATCATAAAGATATATATTAGCTGCTATAGAGTTATTTAATAATAATTGCAACTCTTTATTTTGAGAGAAAAAATTATTTTTATCCACATCAATTTCTTCAGAAATGTTTTTCAGAAGTTCTACACTTTCTACCAAACTATCATTAAGTAGATTAATATCTTCAGTATGATTAGAAAAATTTTTTATAACTTTTTCGTTAATAGTGTTTAGTTTTTTAGTAATAACGATTAAAGGATTTTTATTTAAATTATTGTTGTAAAAGTATATAAATAAGAAAAAGATGAATAAAAATATTAGGAAAATACTTATTACTAAATGTCTATCTATTTTGTTAGAATTATTAGAAGAAATGTGCAAAAATTATCACTCCTTAAAAATCTCTTTACATAAATATATATATATTAGAATAGAGTAATAAATATTATTAAAATTAAATTAAAATTTAAAAAAGAATTAAAGTGATGTAATTAGATATCATAAATTTGGTGTATAATTAAAATATATAGGAAATTAGGAGGAGCTTCTTTTGCAAGATATAAGTATATTTATTACAAATACAATTAAAAATATATCAATATCATCTATTTTAGATATAGCAGTTGTTGCCTATTTATTTTATAAAGGATATATGTTAATAAGAGGTACCAGGGCTGAACAATTATTAAAGGGAATAATGTTTATGGTATTTTTAATTCCTGTAAGTTATTTACTAAACTTAGAGGTTGTAAACTTTATATTAAATAAAACTTTGACTGTAGGATTAATATCAGTGGTTATTATTTTTCAGCCGGAAATTAGGAGGGTATTAGAGCATATTGGAAGAAGGGCCTTTGATGAAGTTTATAATATAGAAGATCAAGAAGAAAGAAGTATTGTAATAAACGAAATAGTTACAGCAGTAAAGAATTTATCAGATAGTAAAACAGGAGCTCTATTAGTAATTGAACAAGCAACAGGTTTAGGAGAAATATTAGGTACAGGAACTATTTTAGATGCAAAGATTTCATCTAATTTATTAGAAAATATATTTGTAGTTAATACCCCTCTCCATGATGGTGCAACTATAATAAGAAAAGATAGAATAATTGCATCAGGATGTGTCTTGCCCTTAACCAATAATGACAAAATAGATAAAAAATTAGGAACAAGACATAGAGCAGCTATAGGTTTATCAGAAGTGTCTGATTCAATAAATATTATAGTGTCAGAAGAAACCGGGATAATTTCACTGGCTATTAATGGAAAGCTAACAAGAAATTATGATGCAGAAAAATTAAGAATAATTTTGTTACATCTCCTTAAAAACAAAGAAAAGAAAAATGTTAAGTCAGCTGGAGAGAAGGTGAAATCTTGGATAAAGATAAAAAAGATAAAGGAATAATAATAATAATATGTACTATATTATCTGTGGCTCTATGGATATATGTAACTAACGTAGAAAATAAAATAAGAACTACAGAAATAAATAAAATACCAGTTGAGTTAATTAATGAAGAGGCGTTAAAAGCTTCAAATTTGGCAGTAGTTCCAGGACAGGAATTATATATTACTTTAAAAGTTGAAGGTAATACTGCTGATATAAATCAAATAAAAAGAAGCGATTTTAAGGTACAAGTAGATTTAGCTGAATATGCATGGAAAAAAGGTGTAAATAAAGTTCCAGTATCAATAGTAGACTATCCAGTTTCGGTAAGCATAAAAAATACAAATGCATTAACAGTTTCTATTAATATAGATAATTATTTAGAAAAGACAATAAATATTGAATCAAATATTAATATTACTCCAAGGCTTGGATATTTTGCAGCAGCAGCGGTGATTACTCCAGATACAGTTAAGATAAGCGGGGCAGAGTCTTATGTAAATATGGTAAATAAAGTAGTTGTAAAAGATAACATAAATGATGCTTATGAAAATATTTCAGCAGAATATAAAATAATTCCTATAGATGATGAAGGAAAAGAATTAACAGGGATATATTTATCACAAGAAACCGCAAAAGTAGAAATAAAAGTAAGTAAGGGAAAATCTGTTAAAGTTAATATTCCAACTATTGGAGAACTTCCAAATAAACTAAAGCTTAGTTCTTTAAAACAAAATAAAGAGACTGTGGAATTATTAGGAGAAAAGGAAGTAATTGATGGAGTAAATGAGGTTTCTACTGAACCACTAGATTTATCAACAATAACGGCGAACAAAGAAGTATTTCTTAAAATTATTGCTCCAGAAAATACCACTGTATCAGAAGGAGAAGAATATATAAGGGTTACTGTAGAAGTAATAAAATATATAACTAAAGATTTTAATGTAACTTTTACTACTAGTGGATTAGTAGAAGGATTAAATATTACTCCTAATAAAGATAAAATAAGAGTTATAATTAGCGGTTATGAAACAGATATAAAAAATATAAATGAAAATAATATAAGAGCTAGTTTAGATTTAAGCGGTTATACTAAAGAGGGTTCTTTTGAAAAGGCACCTAAAATTACTATTGAAGGTATAACTTCAGAATATGGCTTAGATTATATAGAACCAGTAAGTTTTAAAATAACAAAAGAAGCAGAAGTTCCAACCCAGGGAAGTCCACAAGAAACAGATAGAAACCAAGGAGAATGAATTAGTTAGGAGTGTGGAGTGAAAATACAGTGTGGAGTTTGGAGTGTGAAATAAAAATACAGTGTGGAGTTATCTCCACTCCTAACTCCTAACTCCTAACTCCTAACTCCTAACTACTAATTACTAACTCCTAACTCCAAACTAAATTATCTATTCTAAACTTAAGAAAAGTGAGGAAAAAAGGATGACAATTAGAATAAATAATATTTCTTTAAAATTAGATGAAGATAAGGAAGTTTTAATTAAAAAAGCAGCTAAGAAGCTAAAAATATCAGAAAAGGAAATTAAGCACTTTAAAATACTTAAAGAAAGCTTAGATGCAAGGAAAAAAAGTGATATAAAGCTTGTTTATCATGTTGAATTAAATTGTAATAATGAAGAAGCTCTTGTTAAAAAATTAAAGGACAAGGATGTTAAATTAGAAGAACCTTATTATGAAGGAGTAATAAAGTTTGGAGATAGAAAATTAGATAATAGGCCGGTAGTAGTTGGGTTCGGTCCTGCGGGAATATTTGCAGCTTTAACCTTAGCTGAAAATGGTTATAAACCAATTGTTATTGAACGTGGAGAAGATGTTGATAAAAGAACTGAGACTGTTAATAAGTTTTGGGAAACAGGACAACTTGATGTAAATTCAAATGTGCAATTTGGTGAAGGTGGAGCAGGAGCCTTTTCAGATGGAAAATTAACTACAAGAATAAAAGATAAAAGATGTGATTATGTATTAAAGAAATTAGTGGAAGCAGGGGCACCTGAAGAAATAGCATATTTAGCAAAACCTCATGTAGGAACAGATTTATTAAAGGGCGTAGTTAAAAATATAAGGGAGAGAATAATAGAACTAGGTGGAGAAGTATTATTTTCTAATAAACTGGAAGAAATAAAACATGAAAATGGCAAACTAAAATCTATAATTGCTAATGGAAGGGAAATAAATTGTGAAAATTTAATATTAGCAATTGGTCATAGTGCAAGAGATACTTATGAAATGCTTTATAAAAATAAAATTTATATGGAACCTAAAGCCTTTGCTATAGGTGTTAGAATAGAGCATCTTCAAGAAGTTATAAATAAAAGCCAATACGGTGAGATGTATGATCATCCAAAGTTAAAGGCAGCAGATTATAAATTAACTTATCAAAGTGAAAGACTAAATAGGGCAGTGTATTCTTTCTGTATGTGTCCTGGAGGAGTAGTAGTATCTGCAGCTTCTGAAGAAAATAGATTAGTTACAAATGGAATGAGTTATCATGCAAGAGATTTAGAAAATGCTAATTCAGCTTTAGTTGTTACTGTAAGACCAGAGGACTTTGAAGGAAATTCGCCATTAAGGGGGATGGAATTCCAAAGATATTATGAAGCTTTAGCTTATAAGCTAGGCGGTGGCGGATATAAGGCACCTGTTCAACTACTAGGAGACTTTATGGAAGATAGATTAAGTACTAAAATTGGAAGAGTAAAACCTAGCTATACTGGAGGATATATTTTTGAAGATTTAAGAAAGTGTCTTCCACCTTATGTAATTGAAGCTTTAAAAGAAGCAATACCAGTCTTTGATAAAAGAATTAATGGTTATGGAGATAAGGATGCTGTTCTAACTGGTATAGAAACAAGAACATCAGCTCCAGTAAGAATACAAAGAGATGAGAATCTTGAAAGTATATCAATAAAAGGAATATATCCAGCAGGAGAAGGGGCAGGTTATGCTGGAGGGATAATATCAGCAGCAGTAGATGGAATCAAAGTAGCAGAAAAAATAATAGAAAAATATAGTCCAATTAATAATTAAAATTAAAAACTCCCTGCTAAGTGCAGAGAGTTTTTTTGTATTTTTATAAATTATAAAATAATAAAAGGGAACCTTACTATTGAAAAATTATGGTAAAATATAAAAAGAGGTGATTTTATGAGAGCGTCCTTTAACATAAATAATAAAATGACAATGATTGCAGAAATGAGAAATGACACTGTTTTTCAAATATTAGAATATGATGATTTGGGAGAAAACTTAGATCCTAAAATATCAATGAAGTTAGATTATATTAAAAGAGAAAAAAACAAGCTTAGACAAGCAAGAATTATACTTGATAATAGTGAAATAAAAGTGGAACCTGGAAAATTAAGTTATTTTAAGGGGGAAATAAATATAGAAAACAAAGGCGGTTTTGTTGGAATTGGAAAAAAATTAATTTCGAATATTGTAATGAAGGAAGCAGCTCATAAACCAGTTGTTGAAGGCTCAGGAGAAGTGTTTTTAGAACCAGCTTTTGAAAACTTTATTCTATTAGAATTAGAAGATGAGGAAATAATTATTGACAATAAGGCCTTTTGTGCCTGCGAGAGTTCAATAGAAATTACAACATTAAGAGAAATAAGGGATCCTTATTTGGAAGAGTATTCTAATATGCTTAAGTTAATGGGGAGTGGAATAGTATTAATAACAATTCCAGTTTCTCATAAAGAAATATTAAAATGTAAAATATATAGAGATTCTATAAAAATAAATGGAGATATAGTTCTCTTAAGGAGCGGAAGCATAGAGCATGAAATAGAAAAGATATCAAGTAATCTATTAGGTGATTCATCAGAAGGCAAATTCTTAAACATCTATAATGGTACTGGAGAGTTATGGTTGGCTCCTACAATAAAAGTTTATGAAAATTTAAGAGAAAAGATAGAAGAAGATATGATAGAATATTTAAGGGATATAGAAAATACACGAAATTAGATACTTATAATGTTGTAAGTTAAGTGAAATATAGATATAATTTAGTAGGATTAAGTAGTCTAAAGAAAAAGGGAGTGAGACTATTGGCTAATGGAGAAAGTAAGCTAAAAAGTAAGGATATTGACTTGCTTTTTGAAGCAATACTTAAGCTTGAAACCATAGAAGAATGTTATGATTTCTTTGAAGACGTTGCTACAATAAATGAGTTAAAGGCTTTAGCTCAGAGATTATCTGTAGCAAAAATGTTAAGGGAAAAGAGAGTTTATACTGAAATAGCTGAAAAAACAGGGGCAAGCAGTGCCACAATTAGTAGAGTTAATAAATGCTTAAATTATGGTACTGGGGGATATAATACCATTCTAGATAGATTAGAAGATAAAGGAAAAAATTAGATTTACTAAATAATATGCAAAAAAGTGAGGTAAAAATATGAATAGAATGTTTGGAACAGACGGAGTTAGGGGAATTGCAAATACAGAATTGACTTGTGAAATTGCTTATGGTTTAGGAAGAGCTGGAGCTTATGTATTAACAGAAGGTACTCATAAGCCAAAAATATTAGTTGCTAAGGACACTAGAATTTCAGGGGATATGTTAGAAGCTGCTTTAGTGGCAGGAATATTATCAGTTGGAGCAGAAGCAGTTATGTTAGGGGTAATTCCTACACCAGCAGTTGCACATTTAATAAGAGAATATAATGCCGATGCAGGAATTATGATATCAGCCTCTCATAATCCAGTAGAATATAATGGTATCAAGTTCTTCGATAATAAGGGTTATAAATTAAGAGATGAATTAGAAGATGAAATACAAAGAATAATAGAAAACAATTTTGAAGGAGTTCCTACACCTATAGGAAATGCTCTTGGAAGATCTTATGTAAAGACTTCTGCATTAGATGACTATGTAAATTATGCTATTTCAACAATAGATGTAGATTTTAAAGGATTAAAGATAGCTTTAGATTGTGCAAACGGTGCTTCATCAACTGCGGCAGTTAAGGCCTTTGAAAAACTAGGAGCAGAAGTTCATGTAATTTATAATAAACCAGATGGAACAAATATAAATGAAAACTGTGGTTCAACTCATCCAGAAGACTTACAAGAATATGTTGTATCAGAAAAATGTGATTTAGGATTTGCCTTTGATGGAGATGCAGATAGATGTTTAGCTGTTGATGAAAAAGGTAATTTAATTCATGGAGATTTTATATTAATGATGTGTGCAAAACATCTTAAAGAAGCAGGAAAATTAAAAGATGATACTTTAGTAGTAACAGTAATGAGCAACTTAGGCTTAGATATAGCATGTAAAAGAGAAGGAATTAATGTTATAAAAACTAAGGTTGGAGATAGATATGTATTAGAGGAAATGGTTAAGGATGGTTATGTCTTAGGAGGAGAACAATCTGGACATATTATATTCTTAGACCATAACTCAACTGGTGATGGCTTAGTTACAGCACTTCAAGTTGCAGCCATAAGAAAGAAGGAAAATAAAACATTAAGTGAATTAGCTTCAATAATGAAGGAGCTTCCTCAAGTTTTAGTTAATGCAAAAGTTCCTAATGATAAGAAGAATATATACTTAGAAGATGAAGAAATAGTTGAAGCTATAAAAAATATAGAAGAATCCTTACATGGAGTTGGAAGGGTTTTAATAAGACCTTCAGGTACAGAACCTTTAGTTAGAGTGATGCTGGAAGGCGAAAATCAAGAAGAAATAGATAAAATGGCTAATGATTTAGTTAATTTAATATTGAGCAAAATTTAATATCTATTAATAGGACTGATATAAAAAAAGAAGATTGGGAGTAATCTTCTTTTTTTATACAATTTACTATTTTTTATTATTATAAAATTTATTAAAATAAGCCTGGTATTATAATATATATTCATTATTTTTCTTAAAAATTTTATTAATTTGCAACGAAAAACCTTAATATATTAAAAAATTATTAATAGGATATAGTGATAAAGGGGGAAGAAAAAATGATTTTGTAAAAATTCTGTAAAAGATTGACTTAGGTGGATAATAGGTGTAATATTTTTATCAACAGTAAAATTGAATAAGAAATATTAAATTGAATAAATGCTATGAAGGAGACCATTATTTAGAGAATAAAGTTACAGAGAGTCCATGGTTGGTGTGAATGGATACTTTACTAAATAATCATCACTCCAGAGCAGTATCTTGAAAGTACAAAAATGTATTAGTAAGAGATAACCGGTAAGCACCGTTAAAGGCAAGGGTTTGTTGGAACCTGGTGATAGTAATTTAATGTTGAGTTATGATTACCGCCATTGATTTATATTATCGAAGGTGGTATTTTTATACACTTTTTTAGGAAGGGGGAATGATCATTTGGAAAGTCACATATTATCTGTGTTAGTTCGTAATTCTTCAGGAGTATTAGCTAGAATAGCGGGATTATTTTCAAGAAGGGGATTTAACATTGACAGTTTAACAGTTGGAAGTACTGAAAATAAAGAAATATCAAGAATGACAATAGCTTTAACTGGAAACGAGGATGTTTTAGAGCAATTTACAAAGCAGCTCAATAAACTAGAGGACGTTTTAAAAATATATGAATTAAAGTCAGAAAATTCTGTATATAGGGAATTAGTATTAATAAAAGTACAAGCTCCACCAGAAAAAAGGGGAGAAATAAATGAGCTGGTAAAAATATTTAGATGCAAGATTATAGATGTTGCACAACAAACATTAACAATAGAACTTACTGGAGATGAAAGTAAGGTATCAGCCTTGATAGAATTAATGCAGTCCTATGGAATAGTAGAAATGGTAAGAACGGGGGTAACAGCCCTAGAAAGAGGGGATAACGATATAACAAAATACGAATAGTATCCAATTGAAGATTGAAAATGGACAATTGATAATTAAAGATAAACTGTTATACAGTTTCTAAAATTTATAATTCAGCTATGCTGAATTATTCCCAAAATTGTGAATTTTGCATTGTACTTAGGGGGGATGGCAATGAGCAATAAAAAAATAGAAATATTTGATTCAACCTTGAGAGATGGGGCACAGGGTGAAGACATTTCCTTTTCGCTGGAGGATAAAATAAAGCTGGCTTTAGCATTAGATAAAATTGGGGTTACTTATATTGAAGCTGGAAATCCTGGATCAAATCCAAAGGATATGGAGTTTTTTAAACGTATAAAGGAAATAAAACTCAGTAATTCAAAACTTGTAGCCTTTGGTTCAACAAGAAAGGCCAATATTAAAGCTGAAGAAGATAAAAATTTAAAGAGTTTAATTGGGGCAGATACAGAAACAGTTGCGATATTCGGAAAGGCATGGGATTTTCAGGTTGAAGAAATTTTAAAAACTTCTTTAGAAGAAAATATAAATATGATATTTGATACAATAAAATTTGCTAAGGAAAAAAATAAAGAAGTAGTCTTTGATGCAGAGCATTTCTTTGATGGATATAAAGCTAATAAGGAATATGCAATAAAAGCTATTAAAACAGCAAAAAAGGCTGGTGCAGATGTTATAGTTTTATGTGATACAAATGGTGGAACTCTTCCTAAAGAAATTAAAGAAATATCAAAGAAAGTGGTTGAAGAACTAGGAGGAAGGATAGGAATTCATTGCCATAATGATATAGGTTTAGCGGTGGCAAACTCATTAGCAGCAGTAGAAGAAGGAGTAATTCATATTCAAGGCACTTTTATTGGATTTGGAGAAAGATGTGGAAACGCAAATTTATCATCAATAATTCCAACTTTGCAGCTAAAAATGGGATATAGGGTAATAGAGGAAGAAAAATTATCAAGATTAACAAAAACAGCAAGATTTATATCTGAAATTTCAAATCTTAAGCTTACAGACAATATGCCTTATGTTGGGGAGTCAGCCTTTGCCCACAAAGGTGGAATGCATATTGATGCAGTAACAAAATCTACAAAGTCTTATGAACATATAAATCCTGAACTTATAGGAAATGATAGAAGATTCTTAATTTCTGAAGTAAGTGGCAGAAGTACAATACTAAAAGAAATTCAAAAGATATTTCCTAATATAGAAAGGGATAGTGAAGAAGTAACTAAAGTAACAAATAGATTAAAAGAACTTGAATATGAGGGATATAAATTTGAAGGTGCAGAGGGCACCGTAGAACTTCTTATTAGAAAAACAATAGGAAAATATAAGCCTTTCTTTCAGTTAAATCACTTTAAAACAATAGTAGAACAACCCTTCAGCAATAAGGACTTTACATCAACAGCAATAGTAAATATTACAGTGGATAATGAAAATAAAATTGCAGCTTCACAGGGAGATGGACCTGTAAATGCATTAGATAAGGCATTAAGGGAAGCCCTTGAAAGTTTTTATCCAAAGTTGAAAGAAGTAAGATTAGTCGATTATAAGGTAAGGGTTTTAGATTCAAAAAGTGCCACAGGTTCAAAGGTAAGAGTATTGATAGAATCTACTGATGGCAGGGAAAATTGGACTACAGTTGGGGTATCTAAGGATGTAATTGAGGCAAGCTGGACCGCCTTAGTTGACTCCTTGGAATATAAATTAATTAAAGATATGGAGAAAAATTTAAAAGCGTATTTTTAAAAAGGGGGACTAAAACAAATGGGAATGACAATGACACAAAAAATATTAGCAGCACATGCAGGACTAGATAAAGTAAAGGCAGGACAGTTAATTGAGGCAAAATTGGATTTGGTGCTAGGTAATGATATAACATCACCTGTAGCAGTAAAGGAATTTCAAAAATTAAATTTTAAAGAAGTTTTTGATAAAGATAAAGTTGCTATAGTTCCAGACCACTTTACACCTAATAAAGATATAAAGGCAGCGGAACAATGTAAGTTCATAAGGAACTTTGCAAAAGAAAAAGAAATTACAAATTTCTTTGAAGTAGGTGAAATGGGAATAGAACATTGCTTAATACCTGAAAAGGGCTTGGTAGTTGCAGGAGATGTGGTAATTGGGGCAGATTCACATACTTGTACCTATGGAGCACTAGGAGCTTTTTCAACAGGTATTGGCTCAACAGATATGGCAGCTGGTATGGCAACAGGAAAGTGCTGGTTTAAAGTTCCATCGGCAATAAAATTTGTACTCAGAAATAAACCATCAAAATGGGTAAGTGGAAAAGATATTATTCTTCATATAATTGGAATGATTGGGGTAGATGGAGCTCTTTATAAATCTATGGAGTTTGTAGGAGACGGAATACAATATTTATCAATGGATGATAGATTTACAATGGCAAATATGGCAATTGAGGCTGGTGGAAAAAATGGAATTTTTCCAGTAGATGAAAAGACAATTGAGTATTTAAAAGAACATTCAACTAGAGAATATAAGGTTTATGAAGCAGATGAAGATGCAGAATATGATGAGGTTTATGAAATAGATTTAAGCAGCTTAAGACCGACAGTTGCATTTCCACATTTACCAGATAATACGAGAACTATTGATGAAGTTGGGGATGTTGTTATAGATCAGGTAGTTATAGGTTCTTGCACAAATGGTAGAATATCAGATTTAAGAGTTGCAAGAGATATACTTAAAGGCAAGAAAGTGAAAAAAGGAGTGAGATGTATAGTCTTCCCTGGAACTCAAAAAATTTATCTTCAAGCTTTAGAAGAAGGAATAATTAAGGATTTAGTAGAAGCTGGAGCTGTTGTTTCTACACCAACTTGTGGACCATGTTTAGGTGGCCACATGGGAATACTTGCAAAGGGTGAAAGGGCTGTATCAACAACCAACAGAAATTTTGTTGGTAGAATGGGGCATGTTGAATCAGAAGTTTACTTAGCAAGTCCAGCAGTTGCAGCAGCATCAGCAATAACAGGAAAAATAACAAATCCAGAGTTAATTTAAGGGGGAGATATAAATGAAAGCAGTAGGAAAAGTTTTTAAATATGGAGATAACGTAGATACAGATGTAATTATTCCAGCAAGATATTTAAATACATCAGATCCAAAGGAACTAGCCAGTCACTGTATGGAGGATATTGATAAAGATTTTGTGAAAAAGGTAGAAGCTGGAGATATTATCGTTGCAAATAAAAATTTTGGATGTGGCTCTTCAAGAGAACATGCACCAATAGCAATTAAAGAAAGTGGAGTAAGTTGTGTTATTGCAAAAACCTTCGCAAGAATATTCTATAGAAATGCTATAAATATTGGACTTCCAATTTTAGAATGCGAAGAGGCTGTAGATAAAATAGATGCAGGGGACAAACTAGAAATAGACTTCACAACTGGAGTAATAACAAATCATACAAAAAATGAACAATACCAAGGGGAACCTTTCCCGGAATTTATGCAGGAAATAATAAACTCAAATGGGCTAGTGAATTACATTAAAAACAAGAATAATTCAGTTAGGAGTTAGGAGTTAGGAGTTAGTAGTTTGGAGTTAGTAGTTTGGAGTTTGGAGTTGGGAGTTAGGAGTTAGTAGTTAGTAGTTTGGAGTGTGGAGCTAAATTTAGTTTGGAGTGTTGAGTGTGGAGCTTAATTTAGTCAGTAGTTTGGAGTTTGGAGTTTAGCTTAGTTAGGAGTTGGGGTAAGAAGCATAAGTTAGAGTTAAGAAGTGATAGGTAAGAAGTAATAAGCAAAAAAATATAGTGAACAGTGAACTGAATAGTTGGGGGGATTAAAATGAATTATAAAATAGCTGTAATAGCAGGAGATGGAATTGGTCCAGAAGTTGTTGAAGAAACTGTGAATATTTTAAATTGTGTTGGGGATAAATTTAATCATAAGTTTGAATATGAATATCTTTTAGCAGGAGGTTGTGCAATAGACGAGAAGGGTATACCTCTTCCAGAAGAAACTTTAGAAGCTTGTAAAAAGGCAGATGCAGTTTTACTTGGTGCTGTAGGAGGACCTAAATGGGACAATCCTGATGCAAAAATAAGACCTGAACAAGCCTTATTAGGTCTTAGGGGAGGTCTTGGACTTTTTTGTAATTTAAGACCAGCTCTTTTATATGCCCCATTAAAGGAAGCATCACCTCTTAAGGATTCAATTATAGGAGATGGAATAGATATATGCGTTGTTAGAGAACTAACAGGAGGCATATATTTTGGTGAAAGAGGAAGAGAAGAAATTAATGGTGTTAAGGGAGCTTATGATACTGAAAGATATAATGAAAATGAGGTAAGAAGAATAGGTAAAATTGCCTTTGAAACAGCAATGAAAAGAAATAAAAAGCTAACAAGTATTGATAAGGCCAATATACTGGAAAGTTCAAGGCTTTGGAGAAAGGTAATAGATGAATTGGCAAAGGAATATCCAGAGGTAGAAGTAAATCATATGTATGTTGATAATGCAGCAATGCAGCTTGTAAGAAATCCAAAACAATTTGATGTAATTGTTACTTCCAATATGTTTGGTGATATTTTATCAGACGAAGCTAGTATGATAACAGGTTCAATAGGTATGCTGCCTTCAGCATCATTGGGAGAAGGCAAAAAAGGAATGTATGAGCCAATCCATGGAAGTGCACCTGATATTGCTGGTCAAGGAATAGCTAATCCTCTAGCAACAATATTATCAGCTGCAATGATGCTTAGATATAGCTTTGATTTAGAAGAAGAAGCAAAAGCTATAGAAAAGGCAGTTGTTAGTGTTCTTGAAGAGGGTTATAGGACTGCAGATATTATGAGTGAAGGAAATAAGTTAGTTGGAACAAAGGAGATAGGAAAACTTGTACTAGAAAAAATATTGAGTTAAAGGAAGTGTTATTATGAGAAGTGATGCAATAAAGAAAGGAGCTTCTAGGGCTCCTCATAGATCATTACTTAAGGCAACTGGATTGACTGATGAAGAAATAGATAGACCCTTAATAGGAATTGTAACTTCACAAAATGATATAATTCCTGGCCATATTAATTTAGATAAGATAACAGAAGCTGTAAAAAAAGGCATCCTTCTGAAGGGCGGAACTCCAATAATATTTCCAGCTATAGGAGTATGTGATGGTATAGCAATGGGTCATGAGGGAATGAGATATTCATTACCTACTAGGGAATTAATTGCAGATTCTATAGAGTGTATGGCTAAGGCCCATCAATTTGATGCCTTAGTGTTTATTCCAAACTGTGACAAAATCGTTCCAGGGATGTTAATGGCTGCTTTAAGGCTTAATATACCATCGATTTTTGTTAGCGGAGGTCCAATGTTAGCAGGTAAATTTAAGGGAAAAGAAGTATCTCTTTCAACTATGTTTGAAGCGGTGGGAACTTATGAGAGTGGAAATATATCTAAAGGGGATTTGTTAAATTTAGAAAATAATGCTTGTCCTACATGTGGTTCTTGTTCTGGAATGTTTACTGCAAATTCAATGAATTGCTTGTCAGAAGCTTTGGGGTTAGCTCTACCAGGCAATGGCACAATCCCAGCTGTTTATTCAGAAAGAATTAGACTAGCTAAGATGGCAGGAATGCAGATAATGAATATTCTTAAGGAAGATATAAAACCAAGAGATATAGTTACAAAATCAGCATTAATTAATGCCCTTAAAGTAGATATGGCCCTTGGATGCTCAACCAATAGTATTCTGCATTTATTAGCTATAGCTAATGAAGCAAAAATAGAGTTAAATTATGAAATTATAGATAAGGTATCAGAAATTACCCCTAATTTATGTAAACTTGCGCCAGCTTCAGATACCCACATTGAGGAATTATACTGGGCTGGTGGCATTCAAGCAGTAATTAAGGAACTTTCAAAGAAGGATTTAATAGCTCTTGACTGCATTACAGTTACAGGAAAAAGCCATAGAGAAAATATTAAGGATGCAGAGGTTTTAAATTATGATGTTATAAGACCTATAGATAAGCCTTATAGTGAAATAGGAGGAATAAAAGTTCTTAAAGGAAACTTGGCTAAAGAAGGGGCAGTAGTTAAAAAGTCAGCAGTACTAGAAGAAATGCTGGTTCATACTGGATCGGCAAGGGTGTTTGATAGTGAAGAAGATGCAATAAAAGCTATTTTATCAAGGAAAATAGTTAAGGGTGATGTTGTAGTCATTAGATATGAAGGACCAAAAGGCGGACCTGGTATGAGGGAAATGCTGTCACCAACCTCAGCAATTGCAGGAATGGGCTTAGATAAATATGTAGCCTTGATAACAGATGGAAGATTTAGTGGAGCTACAAGAGGAGCATCTATAGGACACGTTGCACCAGAGGCTGCTGAAGGGGGAGTAATAGCGCTAGTAGAAGAAGGAGACAAAATATCAATAGATATTATAAATGGTAAACTAGAGCTGCTAGTTCCAGAGGAAGTTTTAGAAGAAAGAAGAAAAAGATTAAAAGCTTTTGAACCAAAGATTAAAGAGGGGTATTTATATAGATATTCAAAATTAGTAAGTTCATCAAGCAAAGGAGCAATATTAAAATAATGGACAATTCTCCATTGTTCATTGTGAATTGATAAAAAGGGGGGCTTTTATGTATTTAACTGGGGCAGAAATTTTAGTTAAATCCCTTTTGGATGAAGGTGTTGATACCATTTTTGGATATCCAGGAGGGGCTGTTTTAAATATATATGATGAATTATATAAATACAAAGATAAGATAAGGCATATTTTAATGGCTCATGAGCAGGGGGCAGCTCATGCAGCTGATGGATATGCAAGGGCGACGGGAAAGGTTGGAGTTTGTTTAGCTACTTCTGGCCCTGGGGCAACAAATCTTGTAACAGGAATAGCTACAGCTTATATGGATTCAATACCTATGGTTGCAATAACAGGAAATGTTCCAAGAAATCTGCTTGGAAAGGACAGCTTTCAAGAAGTCGATATAACTGGAATAACAATGCCAATAACTAAGTATAACTATATAGTTAAGGATATAAAGGATTTACAAAAAATAATAAGAGAGGCCTTTTATATTGCTAAGGAGGGGAGACCGGGGCCTGTACTTATAGATATACCAAAAGATATTACGGCTGAAAAAGCTGAATACAAGCCTTTAATACCTAAAAAAGTAGAAAGAAAGGTAAAAAACTTAACAGAAAAGGATTTAGAAAAGGTTGCAAAACTTATTAATGAGGCTAAAAATCCTTTCATCTATGCCGGGGGAGGAGTAGTGGCTTCAGGAGCTTATGATGAACTTATTGAATTAGTAAATAAAATTAATTCACCAATAGCTACATCTCTTATGGCAATTTCAGCTTTTCCACAGGAGCATCCATTATATACAGGAATGATTGGAATGCACGGATCAAAAGCATCAAATATTTTAGCATCAAAGTGTGATCTATTAATTTGCTTAGGTGCTAGATTTAACGATAGAGTTATAAGCAATCAAAAGCATATAAAAAATGCAAAGGTAGTTCATATAGATGTAGATCCAGCTGAAATTAATAAGAATATTAAAGCTGATGCATTTATTATTGGGGATTTAAAAAGTGTTCTTCAAAGGCTTATTCCATTACTTAAAGAAAAGAAAGATGAAGAATGGCTAGAAAAGGTTGAGGAATTAAAGTCATTAAATGTGATAAAAGATACAGATACAGGGGAGTTGACACCAGAATTTTTATTTAAAAAATTAGATGAATTTGATGATGGGAATTTTATAATAACAACAGAAGTTGGACAACATCAGATGTGGGCAGCTAAATATTATAAGTTTAGGAAACCTAGAAGCTTTATATCTTCTGGAGGACTTGGAACAATGGGATATGGTCTTGGGGCAGCCATTGGGGCTCAAGTTGCTTTAAAGGATAGAAGAGTAATTAATATAGCTGGAGATGGGAGTTTTGGAATGAACTGCAATGAATTAGTAACTGCAGTTAAAAATAACTTACCTATTATAGTAATAATTTTTAATAACAATTCCTTGGGGATGGTAAGACAATGGCAAAGTTTATTCTATGAAGAAAGATATTCTTATACAACCTTAAACAGGGCAACTGACTTTGTTAAATTAGCAGAAGCTTTTGGCGGTAGAGGCTATAGAGTTTTTAGAAAAGAAGATTTAAAGGATGTATTAACACAGGCATTAGAAAATAAGGGTCCTGTTGTAATAGATTATGTTGTTGATAATGATAGAAAGGTATTTCCAATGGTTGCACCAGGTGCAGCAATTGATGAAATAATAAGTGAAGAAAATATAAATAATTAGGGGGATGTAAAATGGCAAAAATGTATTATGAAAAAGATACAAATTTAAAGTTATTAGAGGGAAAAAAGGTAGCAATAATAGGATATGGCAGCCAAGGTCATGCTCATGCATTAAACTTAAAGGAAAGCGGAGTAGATGTTGTTGTTGGTCTTTATGAAGGAAGTAAATCTAAAGAGAGAGCCGAAAAGGCTGGATTAGAAGTTTTAACTGTAGCTGAAGCTGCAAAATTAGCAGATGTTATAATGATACTATTACCAGATGAAAAACAAGCAGCTGTATATAAATCAGAAATTGCACCAAATTTAGAAAAGGGTAATGCGCTTGTTTTTGCTCATGGATTTAATATCCACTATGGTCAAATTGTTCCGCCGGCAGATGTAGATGTATTTATGTGTGCTCCAAAGGGGCCAGGCCATATGGTTAGAAGAACTTATACAGAAGGTTCTGGAGTTCCATGTTTAATAGCAGTTTATCAAGATGCAACTGGTAATGCAAAAGATTTAGCATTAGCATATGCAAATGGAATTGGAGGAGCTAGAGCAGGTATCTTAGAAACTACTTTTAAAGATGAAACAGAAACAGATTTGTTTGGAGAGCAGGCTGTTCTTTGTGGAGGAGTTACTGCCCTTATAAAAGCAGGCTTTGAAACATTAGTAGAAGCTGGATATGCTCCGGAAAATGCATATTTTGAATGTCTGCATGAAATGAAACTGATAGTAGATTTAATGTACCAAGGTGGTATGGCAGCTATGAGATATTCCATTTCTGATACAGCTGAATATGGTGATTATCTTGTAGGAGACAGAATTATCACAGAAGATACTAAGAAAGAAATGAAAAAGGTATTAAAAGAAATTCAAGATGGAACTTTTGCTAAGAATTGGCTTTTAGAAAACCAAGTTGGAAGACCAATGTTTAATGCAAGAAGAAGATTAGAAGCAGAACACC
>Ga0209537_1001134_pt1 | contig 30842 bp, 20 predicted proteins | sample BioPla4DNA1_FD_187698 | JGI IMG/M metagenome (GOLD analysis project Ga0209537, IMG submission 187698) | Biogas fermentation microbial communities from Germany - Plant 4 DNA1 (SPAdes) (version 2) | ecosystem: Engineered > Bioreactor > Anaerobic > Digestate | place: Bielefeld, North...
CTCTTTGATTAATGTCTTAATGATCTCCGACGATACTGTATGTTCCCGCCTTTTCTTTGCCATCTACCATTCCGCCTTTCCGCTTCATTATATATTTTCTTTGGAAAGGCTAAAAGCACAAACTATTTTACAGACTCTAAAATTTCGTTTTTTTGCTCCCCCTGACCGGTACCGAAAAAAATAAAAAGGCCCTTCCCGGCCTTTCTATGAGCATCTTCTCTTATTTATTACCTATTACTCTTTACCCTTTTCTCTTTTCCCTTTATACTTTATTCTTTCAATAAACCCGAGCCACGAGCGACGAGTTTTCCCTTCACTCCTTGCCCTTTCCTCTTTCCTACGACGATTCTACCAGCAAACTACCGTCATAATAACCAATCATTGGATAGAGGCCCTTGGTAAACCCCTCATAAGTTTGCACCGATTCACGGACGGATTCAATCTTGGCTGAAACTTTATATTCATTCTCTTCAGAACGGGTCTCAAAAAGGTTCCGGATATTTGCCACTGTCACCTTGGAGCCGGCCAACCCGGTAGAAGGCAACAATATGGCCAGGTGACGCTCATCCAGCCGGCAGACGATATCACTCTTGCGCAAACACTCCCGGACAATGGCCTCCAAATCCCCCGCCGGCGCATTGCCCTTCTGCTGCCGCACCACTCCCCGCTGGTTGAGTTCCATAATGACCAACGTGGCTTCTCCGCCGTTCCGGGCGATCCGCCGTTTCTCCAAGGCCAACAGGTTTCTGAAAAGCTCGGGAGTACAGACAAAGGGACCGTCTTCCTTCTCTATTAGTGTTAGTTTTTCTTTCTCCGGCAAGCCTTCGCCCTCCCTAATCTGCTGATATAAACGTTTTAACTCGCTGGAAGGCTTGGAACCCAATTCCCGGTAAAGCATGCCTGTACTGTAAGTGTAGTGCTGAACAGCAGCTTTTTTATCCCCCAGTTCAATCAAGGTCCGCATCAGGAGCGCATGCAAGTCCTCCACCAACGGATCAATCTCCAAGCCCCGTTCCAGGATTGCCCGGGCCGTCAGCAAATCCTTGATCTCCAGGGACCAGACAGCGGCCTCCTTCACTGCATCCAAAAAAAGCCTACGGTAATGTTCGCGGGGGATAACGGTCCACTCCTGATAGAGATCCTCCGATAAAAAGTCTCCTTCGTACAGGTCAATGGCTTTGAGATAAAGCTCGATCCCGGCAGCCTTATCCCCAATCCCGATCCGGTGGGCTTTGGCGATCAGCTTCTCAAATTCGTCCAGATCCAGCCAAAACGGGGTATTAATGTTAAAAGCACAGGTATCTTTAGTGCAAATAACATATGAAGCCCTGCTGTAAATGGCCCGTTTCGGTTCGAGATTGGCCCTAAGCCTGCAGACCGCCGTCCGCAGCGCCGAGGTGTCCGTCGGGTCCTCCACCTTCGGCCAGAAGGTCTCCATGATGGTCTGGGTCGGCAGCGGGATCCCCTTGCGAGAGACCAGAAACTTAAACAAAGACCACATCTTATGGCGGCTTCCCACGCCAACCGGCAACGGATCACCGGGCTTTTGAATCCGAAACCTGCCAAAACAGTAAACCCTGAGGATCGAATTCTCCTCAACACCGGTGTTCAATTGTACCATCCTACTCTCTCCTTACCAACTGTTCCTGGATTTACCGACGAATGACGGTTTTTAAAACCAAATCTTTTTTAGTATACAACAACCTTTCCAAGAACCATGTCGTTTCCTAATGGAAATAGACTGTTTTATTCCTTTATATTCCGTTTTTCTAAGTTATTTTTTATTATAAAATTAATTATATTATTCTTTTTTATTTTGACGTTTATCCGTAAAAATCCTTCTGAATCCCCCACGGCGCTGCTTAAGCCGGAAAAAACAAAGCGCGATCAATTCGCGCTTTGTTTTAATCCATTGGGATTAATTATATAATTTTGTCACATGGCGCTACGGCCTTCCAAGGCTTTGCCCAAGGTCACCTCATCAATATACTCCAGGTCACCGCCAATGGGCAAGCCCCGGGCCAAACGGGTCACGATCAGCCCCAACGGCTTTAACAGACGGACCAAGTAAAGGGCGGTGGCCTCTCCTTCCACATTCGGGTCACAGGCCAGGATCACCTCGCGAAAAGCCCCGTCCCTCACCCGGGCCAGCAATTCATTAATACGCAGGGCTTCCGGGCCAATCCCTTCCAAGGGGGAAATGGCGCCGTGGAGAACATGGTAATAACCATGGTATTCCCTAGTCCGTTCCATGGCAATCACATCCTTGGGTTCCTCAACCACACAAAGAAGACCCTTGTCTCTGGTTTCATCCTGGCAAATGACGCAAGGAGACTCCTCCGTCAGATGGCCGCATTGGGTACAATGGGTCACCTTCCGGCGGGCTTCCACCATGGCCGAAGCCAAACGAGCCACATCATCCTCCGGCCGATCCAAGAGATGAAAGGCCAGACGCTGGGCGGTTTTGGGCCCAATCCCCGGTAACTTTGCCAGTTCCGACACAAGCTTTGTCAGTGGCGGCGGATAAAGATTCATGCTGTTTCACCCGGCCTTCCGGCCGTTCCTCCCTCACTAGCTGATCTTAGAACAACCCGGGCATACCAGGGATCTTCATTTTCCCCGTTACCTTTTCCATCTCTTGTGCAGCCATCTCCTTGGCGCGTTTAATACCCTCATTCACCGCAGCCAATACCAAATCCTGGAGCATCTCCGGATCCTCCGCCGCTTCCGGCGCGATCCGCACGGACTTTACCTCCAACTGCCCGGAGATGGCTAAAGCAACGGCCCCGCCCCCCACAGAGACCTCCACGGTCTTCTCTTCCAGTTCCTGTTGGACCCGGGCCATCTCTGCCTGCATCTTTTGCACTTGTTTCATGGCTTGCTGCATATTAAAATTCATCGCTTGTTACTCCTCCTTTATCTTTACAGCTTCACCGCCTAAAATGGCCAGGGAACGCTGCAAAAAGTCATCGGTTTGGTCCGCGGCGGAGCCGGCGGACACATCTTCCTTGTTTTCCTTCGCTGGCTCCTCAATAACACAACGCACCCGCACCGGCCGGCCTAACACCACGGCAGCGGCCTCATTCACCTGCCTGCTGTTGTCCGGTTGGTTTAAGTTTTCAACATGGAAGCGAAACTGGGGGGCAAAGGTGATGAGCCATTGCTGGTTGGTCAAGCTCCCGGGCCTGCCTTCCCGGAGCAAGGCCTCAACCGTTCGCTTTTTCTCTTTGACCTTCGCTAAAACGCCTTCCCAGAGTTGGTTGATCTTTTCCGGGTCATCCAAATCCACGGCCACCGGTGTTGGCTCGGGCGTCGGCGCCGGCGGTGTTGTCGGTGCAGGAGTCGCCAAAGTTGCCGGTTTATCCACCGGTTTATCTTTCGTAGCAGCTTTAACCGGCTGGCCTCTGCCCGGCGCCGACGTTTGCTGGGTTGAAATCTCCGGCTTGGCGCCGGCAGGCGCCGCCACTCCGCTTTGTTCCAGGCGGGAGACGCGTTCGGCCAGGGCTGCAATTTGCGCGGACAAATCACTCTCTTCCTCCGTGGCCAGGCGGACAACGGCCAGTTCCAAGGGGAGCATGCCCTCGGCCCCCCTGCGGATCACCTGGGCGGTTTCGGCCATGGTCTCGGCGGCGCGCCGCAGTTGCCCCCGGTAAACCGTGGCGGCCAGAGCCCTTGCCTTCTCTTTGAGTTCGCCCTCGAGGCGGACCAGATCCCCGGCTTCGCCCGGCAAGGACAAGAGCAGTAAATCGCGGAAGAAATGGGCCACCTCCCGGGTTAACAGGACCAGATCCTTCCCCTCCATGCGCAGATCCTCCAAGAGCCGGAGAGCTCCGGAGACATCCCCCCGCAGGATGGCTTCAGCCAACAACAAAAGCTGTTCCCCGCCGACCAGCCCCAAGACATTCCGCACATCATCCTCGGATAAGCCGGCTTCCGCATGGGTTAAGGCCTGCTCCAAAAGGCTGATGGCATCCCGCATGCCCCCGTCGGCGCGCGCCGCAATCATCCGCAGGGCCTCTTCGTCAGCCTCCCGGCCCTCCGCTGTTAGGATCGCCCGCAAACGGCCGACAATCTCCTCCACGGACAAGCGTTTAAAATCAAACCTTTGGCACCGGGAGAGGATTGTCGCCGGTACCTTCTGCACTTCTGTCGTGGCAAAGATAAAAATGACATGGGGCGGCGGCTCCTCCAGGGTCTTCAGGAGGGCGTTGAATGCCTCCATGGTCAGCATATGGACCTCATCGATGATGTAAACCTTGTATTTTCCTTCGGCCGGGGCAAACTTGACCTTCTCCCGCAGGTCTCGGATCTCATCGATCCCCCGGTTGGAGGCGCCATCGATCTCCAGGACATCCAGGGAAACGCCGGCCTGAATCCGCTGGCAACTGGGGCAGGTATCGCAAGGATCCGGGCTATCCGCCGGACGGCCTGTACAGTTGATGGCTTTAGAAAACACCTTGGCCGCAGTGGTCTTCCCCGTTCCCCGCGGCCCGGTAAACAGATAGGCATGGCCCACCCGGCCTTGGATCAAGGCATTGCTTAAAGTACGGACCACATGGGCCTGGCCGATGAAACCATCGGCAAAGGTCCGGGGTCGCCATTTCCGGTATAAGCTCTGGTACTCCATTACATCCTCCGTTAATCCCATTCAGCTTCGTTCAGAGATGTTTTCACAGCTTCCCAATCCAGGTGTAGTATTCTCCTTTGCCCTGCTTTCTCCTCTTCATTTAATCCAGGTTTTCCTTTGACCAAGAAAACCCGGCGCGGGAAAGGCGGGCGGCCCCGCTCGGCGGCAAAGTCTTCTTTTCCCCGCTTAGTTGGGCAACTTTTCCCCTTCCGCCTGCAAATCATGCCAGGTCTTCACCCGGCCCCGGCCTGAGCGTTTTGCCAGATAAAGGGCTTTGTCCGCCAGGTGAAAGAGGGTTTCCACATTCATGCCGCTCCCGCCAGTAAATTCACTGATCCCGATGGAACAGGACAAACGCATCTTCGGCGGGATCCGGACCGGCCGGCCCAAGAGCCGCTCAATCTCCGGTTTAAACAGTTGTCTCTTCTCCAACTCCTTTTTGATGCGGGAAGCGATGAGTTCCGCCTCTTTAGTCCGCAGATCAGGCAGGAAAATGATGAACTCATCGCCGCCAAAGCGGGCGGCAAAATCGTTCTCTCGGGTAATCTCCTTCAACACCTCCGCAAACTTATACAAGATCATATCCCCCACTTGATGCCCGAAGGTATCGTTGTAAAACTTGAAATGATCCAAATCCAGAAAAAGCAGGGTAAAACCGGTCTTCTTCTTCGCCTGCTCCCGTTGGCGGATCTCCTCTTCCAACCGTTCCAACAGGGCAAAGCGGTTGAAAAGGCCCGTCAAGACATCGGTGGTGGCGGCCAGGGCCAACTCGTGGTTTTTCTGGATAATTTCGTTTCCCCGTTGGATCTTCTCCAGGGCAACCATCAATTGCTTGGCGGCAATGGAGAGGATCTTCAGGTCATCGGCGCCAAACTCGTATTCATCCTTCTTTACCACCAAAAAGATATTGCCCATGGTTTTGTTGCCGCAGCAAAGCGGAATACTGACACAAGTCTTCTCTGCCACCAAGTAGTGGAGATTGGCGGACCCCGTCTGTCTGGAGATCATCCTTTCTCTGGTCTCCTGCATCAGCTCCCGGGCCAGTTCCACCCAGCCGGGTTCGGCCGCCTTCAAAGGTTTGCTGGAGAAAACGCAACGCCAACCGTCCCCGGAGCGAAAATGAACCATGCTGAACTCCACGGGAAAACCGCCATGAATCAAGTTCATGACACTTTTCACCAGCCAGTCCTGGTCTTCACTCTGCCCCAAGATATTCTGGAGAGTATTGAGGAAATTGATCTCATTGATCTTCCTGTGCAAAACAGTGAGATTGCCTTCCATCTTCACCGCTTCCGTAATCCAGCGGTGCTTGCTCAACTTAAAGGTAAAACGCCAGGGTTTAATCTCTCCATCCTCTTCCCCCGCTACCCGGCGCAGGGTCTCATAATAGAAGGTGTACCCCAGTTCTTCGGCAAGGGTCATCCCCTTATTAAACATGGTCAAGGCCTTGGCCCCTTGGCCCGCAGCCCTTAACATCAGGCCATATTCCAGATAATAGCGGGGGGTGTAAAAATCAATGCAGCCGTTGACGGCGTTGCGGAAATACTTCCGGGCTTTTTTAAAATGGCCTTCAGAGCCTGCAAAGTCATCTTCGGTTGCCTTCAGCAGGGCCTGGGCCAATTCATAAAGGAAATATTCCTCATTCTTCTCCCGCTGGGGCGTCAGTCCCTTCGCATGGATCATGTCAAGGCAAGCATAGGCGTTGATCAGGTTCCCCGTCTTTAAATAATTAACAGCCAGCAAAACATAGATCACAAAGACCGAATGATAAGTCAGGCCATGCATATTCAACTGCTGAAACATGGCGACGATCTTCTCCAAATACTCAATGGCCAGTTCATGCCGGAAGGCCAGAAAAGCCGCAGTGGCCATATTGTACAGGGTCATTCCGATCTCATGGTAGTTTTTAATCGGCCGCAATAGGTGCAAGGCCTGCTCAAAACAGCGGAAAGCCCTGGCATAATCCCCGGTTAAAATATAATAGTGGCCGATGGCGTTATGGGAGTAGCATAACTCCAGGGGAATACCAAACTGCCCTTTGATTCGCTGGCTCTTCCGGTAATAGTAGATAGCGGAGGAATAATCCCCCTTCAAACTGCTGACCATCCCTTTGATCTGATAAGCGGTGGCCAAACGGTATTTGTTCTTATACCTCCGCGCCAGTTTAAAGCCGTGGTTCTGTAGGTCCTCCTCCTTCTCGGTGCGGTGGAAGTACCGCCTGTAGGGATTGGCCAAACAACACATCAAAGCATTGTTCATGCCCAACTTCGTCGCCAGCCGGATCAGGGCGTCATAACGATGGCGCCATTCGGTATTACCGGCCGACCGCCGCTGCCTATCCTCAATGAGGAACCAAAGAAACAGGGTTTTAAACCGCAAATCCTCATCATCAACCAAATCCGCCAACTTCAAACTCTGGTTCAAAAAGCGCTCGGCGTTTTCATAGTGGCCTTTCTTAAAGAAGACCAGGGACATCTTGCGGCAGGCTTCCGTCACTTCCTTCATGTCATGCAACTGCTGGGCGTGGTTGAGCAGGGTATTGTAATAAAGCAGGGCCGAATCATACTCTCCCAGATAAGTATAGACATCACCCAGGAGCGTCAGGAGTTGGCAATAGTGTCCCGGTTCTCCCGGCTCCTCCCGGCTCTGTTCCTGGAGAAGTTCAAGGCCGTAATCCCGGCATTCACGCAGCGCCAGGAAGTGAAAATAATCATTGACCGCCGTCAGTTGGCGGTTGATCTCCTCCGCCGACCCGCCCTCCCGGTTCTTCGGCGGCAGTCTTCTCCCGTTCTCCGGGTTATAATCGATTAGGAGATGATTATCTTGCAAAAAACGGATAAAACCAGGCCATTTTTGGGAGCCGAATTCTCCCGTCAGATCATAAACGGAAGCATTCAGCGAGAAAATCATCAAAATCCGCCGCTTAACCTGTTTCCCCAGGAGATATTCGATGAACTCCAAGGTACTCTCCTTGGCGAAATGCAGGTCTTCAACCAGTAATACCACCGGCCTGTCCTTTGCCAAGTGGTTATAGAGGGCCAGGATGGACCCGCGCATCTGCCGGCGTTCATACTCCAATTCATCATGGATAATCTCTTCCTTACGGCAGGTGGGACCACCGCATAAATAGGAGACAAAGACCGGTTGCTGAAAATGATAGACCCCGGCCTTCCGCACCAGCCGCTTCACCTCCGCCGGAGACTTCCCGGCGCAAATCTCCCGCAAGACCTTAAGGAACGGGTAGTAAGGCCCGGGAAAGGCGGAGTCGGTCAACCATTCCTCAATCAGCAGCTCCTCTGCACCGTGTTGCTGCAAAAACCCACGGACATTTCGGGAAAAGCCCTCGGCATCCTTAGTGTTAAAAAACACCAGCTTCAAGTTGCCAGCCATGCTTTCCCGCCACAGGTTTTCAAGATAACTATGGGAATGGTCCTGCTCCCGCCAGGGTTTCATGGTTCCTGACACGTCCTTTGCTCACCATAGTAAATTTAACGTTTATATTATTTAAATATTTCGTGAAATTTCCCGCCAATCCTGCATAACCCGGAGGATTTTAACATATTGTGCCGTCCGTCCGGTCCAGCAGGTTTGCAATTACTCAATTCCCTTCATTAAAACGGGCTTTGGCGCCGGAGGACTGCAATACCTCCTGCCAGGTCCGGACCTGGTTCTTGCCGGAGTATTTCGCAAGATAGAGGGCTTTATCCCCTTGTTGCAACAGATCTTCCATGTCCGCCGCCCGGTCGGCCTGGTATTCGGAAATCCCAATGGAACAGGACAACTTGGTCTCCTCCGGGATCAACACTTTATAACCCAACACCCGTTCAATCTCCGGTTGAAATTGCAGGCATCGGACCAACCCACTACGGATCCGCAGGGCAATACCCATTGCCTCTTTGGTGGAGGACTCGGGCAGCAGGATGATGAATTCATCCCCGCCAAAGCGGGCGATAAAATCGGTCCCCCGCGTCGCCTCCCTTAAAATATTGGCAAAACCCCGCAGGACCAAATCCCCAATCCGGTGCCCGAAGGTATCATTGTAAAACTTCAGATTGTCCAGATCCAAAAAGAGCAACGCCAACCGCTGCCCGGTGGCCTTCGCCAGCCTCACCTCTTTTTCCAACCGATCAAACAAGGCATGACGGTTGGCCAAACCGGTCAAGGCATCGGTGGAGGCAGCCACCTGTAACTCCTGGTTCTTCTCAACAAGTTGATTGCCCCGTTTAATCTTCTCCAAAGCCACCGCCAGTTGTTTGGAGGCGATGGATAAGATCTTCAGATCGCCATACTGGAAATGATAATCGCCCCGACCGAAGCCGCAGAAAAGATTCCCCATCACTTGTTCACCATTGAACAACGGCAAACTGATGAAAGAGCTGGCGACCGGAGCAAAGCGGCACCAGACCGGATGTTCCTCCGCGTTGGGGACAAATTCCTCGGTCTGCTCTGTTAATAACCTCTCTATTAACTCCGAAAAGAGGGGATCCGCCTCGGTGAGCGGCAGGTTGGAGTAAGCACAGACCCACCCGTCCTGCTCCCGCAGATGCACGAGGCCGGTCTCGACCAAAAAATTGTTGTTAATCAGGTTCATCAGGTTTGTGATGATGGATTTGGCGTCCTCATCCCGGCTCAGGATATTTTGGATATTGTTTAAGAAATTGATTTCATTGATGCGTTTATGGAGCAACTCCATGTTGATCTCCATCTTTGCCGCCTCAATAATCCACTGGTGGTCAAAGGGTTGCCTTCTCAGCTTTAACTGCTGGCGATCCAGTTCGCCCTGGGCCAGCAGCGCGGTAAAGATCCGCAGGTAAAAATCATACCCAAGCTCCTTGGACCGGGCCAAGCCCGTCCGGAACATGGCCTCCGCCTTCTCTGGCAGCGACCGTTCCTGCAGCATGGAACCGCACTCAAAATAGAAACGCGGGCCGAAGAACTTGATGCAGTCATTCTTTTTGCTCTCCAAATACTTTTGGGCGTTGGCAAAATACTGTTCCGCCCGGGCAAAATCCTTCTCCTCCTTGGCCAGCAGGCCCAAGGCCAATTCATAGAGAAAGTGCTCCTCGTTCTTATTTTTATGGGGGATAAGCTTTTGCGTTTTAATCCGGCCAATGTAATCATAGGCCTTGGCAATGTTACCTTCTTTATAATAGTTAACAGCAATCAAACTGTAGATCCCGAACATGGAATGATAGGTCAGGCCGTTCTTCATCTTCAGTGCATTAAGGAGAAAGGTAATTTCTTCCAGATACTTAATAGCCAACTGGTGTTGGAAGGCTAAAAAAGCTGTGTTGGCCATGTTAAACAAGGTCATGCCGATCTCATGGTAATCCCGGACGGTTTTTAAGCATAAAAGCGCCTGATCGTAGTATTTAAAGGCTTGTTTGTAATCACCCACCATAAAACTGTAATAGCCCAAGGCGTTGTAGGCATAGGAGAGTTCAAGCTTATTGCCCATTTTTGCCTTGATGCGCAGGCTCTTTTTATAATACTCCAGCACCGCCCGGTAATTACCCTTCACCGCATGCACCAGCCCTATTAACTGATAGACGGTGGCAAGCCGGTACTCATTCTTATAGCGCCGGGCCAAGCGGATGGCCTCCTGCTGGTAACTCTCCTCAACAGCGGAAAAATTGCAATACCTGCTATAGGGATTGGCGTAGCAGCACATGAGGGAATTGAACATGCCCAATTCTTTGGCCATTTGGATCAACTCATCATACCGGTCACTCCACTGGCTGGTGCCATCCTTGATCCGTCGCTTATCCTCAATGAGATACCATAGGAAGAAGGCTTTGAAAATCAGGACCCGGTCCTGCAGTTCGGTGGCCAGCTTAAAGCTTTTACTATTAAACTTCTCCGCATTTTCCATGCTTTCTTTCTTATAATACACAAAGCCGATCTTCCGAAAGACATTGGCCATCTCCCGCCGATCATTGCGGGGTTGAACCCAGCTCAACAAGGTATTGTAGTAGAGTAACGCCGCATCATTCTCCTGCAGGTAAGTGTGGACGTCCCCCAAGAGGTGCAGAAGTTTGAAATGGATCCCTTGGGGCTGGATGAGCCCGGGCAACTCCTGTTCGTAGAGGGCCAAGGCATGGCGTTGACACTCCTTCAATGCCAAAAAATGGAAATATAACTGGCAGAAGGCAACTTTCTCCTCCAATGTCCCGGCGAACTCTTTACCTGTAGCCTGCGGGGGGATGACCTCCGGCCATAACGGTGAGTACAAATCCAACACCAAGCCTTCGGCCTTCATCTCCTCATAAAAGGACTCCCAACTTTCTTCCCCGGATATATCCTCGCTCCGCTGGTATAAACCATGGTTCAAGGTGAAGACCATCAGGAGCTTCCGTTTTTGCTCCGACCGCAGCAAATACCTGATCAGTTGCAAGGTGGACTCCTCAGCCTCCTGAAAATTCTCCGCCACCAAGATCATGGGCTGATCACCCAGGCAATAAAAGAACAGCTTGCTGACGGACTCCAACATTTTGCTTTTCTCATATTCCAGTTCCTCGGGTATGATCTCCTCGTAACGCCAAACCTCACCACCGCTGAGATAAGAGGCAAAGAGCTGCCGGTGAAATTGGTAAACGCCCGCCTTTTTCAGGCAGTGCCCAATTTCCTCGGGTTCTTTTCCCTGCATAAAATCTTTGATTAAATTTAAGAAAGGAAAGTATGGTCCGGAAAAGTAACGCCCAGCAAAACTGAGCCGTCTGAGCTTGGCAGAGTTTTGCCCGCGGTCACCTTGGAAGACGACCGCCGTCGCATCGGCGCAGGCTTCCGGATTAGTGGCATTAAGAAAGACTACCCGGGTATTTCCTTGCAAAGACTCCAGCCAGAGACTATTGAGAAACTTTGCCACATAACTGCTATTATCCGCCGACAAAATCTCCTTGACCATGGCGTCCGCCCCTTTATTTCAGCGTTCTCCGGGGAATAAATAAAAAAACTGTTCTTTAGGTAATTAAACATTTTTCCGAAAAAACCTGCACGCCGGGAGCCAGAGACTGTAGCCCGCGCCAAAGGACCGCAGAAAAAGGCAAAAAACCCGACGATCGTCGGGTCACAAACGCATTTGTGCCTTTAGTATTCAATGCCTTGGCGGGCGGGCACACCCTGCCCATAGGGGTGCTTGACCGCTTTCATCTCAGTGATCAAATCCGCCCTGTCCAGAACATATGAGGGCATAGCCCGCCCGGTGAGCACCAATTCCACATGGGGCGGCTTTTGGTCCAACAAGGCTTCCATTTCCTCCCGGGTTAGCAACCCCAGGTTGAGGACATGGCTGATCTCATCCAAGACCACCAGGTCTTTTCCGGCCAAGGCGCGCAGGGCCGCTTGGTACCCTTGCCACACCAGATCCCGCTCGGCTTGGTCGGGCGCCCGGTCGATGAACCAGCGGCCGGTGGCAAACTGCCGCATTTCCCAGCCCAGCTTTGGTCCACTGATCTGCTCGCCGGTACCGGGGCCCTTCAGAAACTGGTAAAAGGCCACGGCATAACCGTGTCCCGCGGCCCGGAGGGCCAGCCCCAGGGCAGCGGTGGTCTTGCCCTTCCCGTCGCCGGTATAGATTTCAATCAATCCCCGTTGCACACAAACCCCTCCTCTAAGTCCGCCCAGATGTGCACAGCCGCTCGCCAACCCGGCTGTTTGCCAAGAAAACCGGCGGTGGCCGGTGGATCCAGCACCAGGTCTTCCCGGCGGTGCAGGCCCGTTGAGCCTGGATATTCTGCCATCTCACTGGGTTTGACCCACAAAAAGCTCGGGAAAATCCTGGGCGATCCGGGGTTCTTTGGTCAACCAGATAATCTGGTGATTCGCACTCAATTCCTTAAGTAACTGCACGGTCTGGGCGAGCCGCACCGGATCAAAGTGGATAAAGGGATCATCCAAGATCAGCGGGAAATCCGTCCGGCCCGTCAGGTACTCACCCAGGGCAATCCGGAGGGCCATATAAAGCTGGTCGCAGGTCCCGCTGCTCAGCGCCGCCGCCGTCACCCACCCCCCGTCGGGCAGGGCGACCTCCAACGGCAATTCCTGCCGCGGATCGGCGCCAGCCGCCAGCCGGATCCTACTATATTTCCCCTGCGTCATCCGGGCGAACAGGGCAGAGGTCCGCTCCACCAACATTGGTGTGAGCCGGGCATTCACTTCGTTCCAGGCTTGGGTCAGGTTCTCCAGGGCCAGCTGGATGCCCTCCGCCCGCAACTCCAAATCGGCCACTTCCAGACGCCAATAAGCCAGCTCCGCCGCAGTTCGGTAATGGTCGCTCCCAGCAAAGGACTGCCGCAAACCCTGCAAGCGATCCTTAAGGATCGCCCGTTCTTGAACCAGGGAAGGCAATTTTTCCTTGCTGGCGGCAATCTGCTGCCGGTAGTCCTCCACCGCCAAGGGGTCAGCCTCAAAATAAAGAGTCTCCGCCTTTGCCTCCAACAGCCGGCAGGTGGTGGTCTGGGCGGCAATCAACTTATCCCACTCCCTGTAGTCCTTCCCCCGCAATGACTGTTCCAGCCGGATCCGGGCCAAGCGTTCCCCGTCCGCCAAATGGTCATAACGCTCGCAGTGGGCCAGATACTCCTCGTGCCCTTGCACGCCGGCCTCTTGCCAGACGGCCTTGAGCCGGGTGGAACAGTCCTCCAGGATTGCCCGGCAGTTTTGCTCCTCCTCCTTCAACCTGCGGCTCTCCTCCCGCAAAACCGCCAGGCGGCCGGTAAGCTCCGCCGCCTTTCGCTCCTCCGCTTCCGCCCGCTCCAGCTCCGCTAAATACTCTTCCGGAGCCCGACCGGACAAAATCCCGGCCAGTTCCCGGTCAATCCGTTGGACTTCGGCCTGCAACCGCCGTTCTTCCTCTTCCCGGTGTCCCGCCTCCCGGTCGGCCCGGGACAAGAGCACCAAAGCGCGGAGGCTCAAGCCTATAAGGACAATGGCAGGTAAAAACAACAGCAGTAGCACGACAACGGAGAGAGCCCTAAGGAACAAGGGGGGGAGAATCAGGCCAATACCGGCCACAATACCCGCCAGGGCCAGCATCTTGTTGCCGGCCAAGGAGCGGACCGGATTAGGGCCGCGAAGGTTCTCTCTAAGCTGTTCCCGGAGGAGCCGTTGCCTTTCCGTTAACTCCCGGATCCGTGCCCATCCTTCCCGGGAAGGCCGGTCATCCAAGTTTTTCTCCACGGATAACCCGGACAATTGCATTTGCAAGTTCCGGATCTCTTCTGCCAAGCGCTTGCAGCGTTCGCTGCCTTCAGCCGCCTGGCTGCTGGCGGTGTGGTAGCGGAGCCAAAGGGCCTCCTCTTCCTTCCGGCGCCCCGGGTCAAGAGCCGTTTGGCCCGGCAAGGCCGCCAATTGGTCCCGGGCTTCCTCCCAAAGCCGCTGGTTCTTCTCGATCCCGGCAAACTCCTGCACCAGTTCCTCCAGGCCCTGGCGTTCCTTGGCCAAGGCCTCCCTGGCCTCCCGGTACTCATCATATTTCTGCACCAACGGCCCAAATTTGGCCAAATATTCTTCTTCCGCGGCGATCTCCTGTTCTAAGCGGATAAGCTCCTTCAGGAGCACTTCCTCCCGCTCTGCTCCCTCCTCCAAAGCAGTAAGATCCGCTTCCAACCGGGCCACCTGGGCCCGGGCCCGCTGCAGGGCGGACCGGGTGGCCTCCGTCCGCCCCTCCTTGGTCAGTTCTTGCAATTCCCGCTCCAACCAGCGCAGGGCACCGGCCACATTGGCCGCCTCATCCCCGGAAACCGCCTTGGCGGCCACGGCTTCGCCGGGTTTGCCCTCCTGCACCGCAGCCACTTCACCCCCGGTCACCAGCAGCGTGGAGCGGAAGAGGTTAATCCCGCCCAGCCCCACCAGGCGGGCCACCAACTGCTCCGGCTCCTCCTCCGCCAGATAATGCCGGCCCTCCTTGCGGAAGGCCCGCACAGTCCCGGCAAGAAAATCCCGTTCCAGGCGGTACTGGACTGCGCCGTCGGATAACTGCAATGTCACGGCAAAGGGGGCATTGGCATCCCAAGGCCGGTAGCGGTCCTGGATTTCCCGGAGAGGACTCCGGCGCTTGGCCAAGCCATAAAGCCCGGCCAGGATGGCATGGACCAAAGTGGTCTTGCCTGCTTCGTTTAAGCCCACCCAGACGGAAAGCCCGGCGGGAAACTCAAAGACCCGGTCCACCCAGCGGCCAAAGCCTCGGATATGAATACGGTCTATTCTCATTTGCGGCCCACCCCCTTTAGGGCAGTCAAGCCGTAATACAAAGCATACCGCAAAGCCTGCCGTTCCCGGTCGGTCAGGGCCGGATCCGCCAGCCGCCGGGCGATGTTCTTCAGAAAGAGGCCTTTGACCGTAGCGCCTGTTTCCTCTGCTCCTGGCAAGAGCACTGTTTGGTCCTCCACCTCCAGGTGGAAGAAGCGCCCGGCAAAGTCCCGGATGATACCGTCGCAGAGAAACTCGGCACCGTCCTCCACAAGGCCGCTTAGCCTGACCCGCAGGCAAAGCCCGGTGTCACCCACTGCGTCAATGGCTTGGTAAACCCCGTCCACCCCCCGGGTCAAGTCCAGTTCCAAGGTGCGAAACTCCCGGTCCGGCAGTTCCAGCCGTTCCTCCCGGAGCTGCCCGTCTTCAATCTGTAATAAATGCACTCCCCGGGCTTCAGCATCTTTAAAGGTAAGTCGGCTGGAGGAGCCAGGGTAGACCACCCGGGTCCGTCCCCAATACCAAGCCCTAGGACGGTGCACATGGCCCAAAGCCAGGTAGTCCAAGCCGCTTTGCACCACCTCATGCTCGGTGATGGGATAATAGTCCGGTTCGGCCGGTCCCTCCAGGATCTGGCTGTGCACCACAGCAATCCGCACCGCCCCGCCGGTCCCCGCCGGCAGAGAGGCCAAGACCCGCCGGTCCCGGCGGTCCGTCAAAAATGACAGGCCCAGGATCTCCACACCCGGCAGCTGGTGAAAAACCTCCCAGTCCTCGCCGGAGAAGATCTTGACACGTTCGGGAAACTGTCGCCGCCAATAGGCCGCCGCCAAGGGGTCGTGGTTGCCGGTGGCGATCAAAGTCCAGATCCCTTGGGCATTTAAACGCTCCAGCTGATGCCGGCAGAAATTCAGGGTCGTCTCGGCGATCCCTTCACCATGGAAGAAATCCCCAGCAATCAGCACCGCTGCCACCTGCCGCTCAATGGCCAGATCCACCAGGCGGGCAAAGCGCTCCCGGATCTCCGCCCGGCGTTTCGCCCGCGCTTCCGGGAGGAATTTTTCATATAACCAGTCCAAATGGATGTCCGCGGTATGTAAAAGCCGAAGCCCCATGCGCACACCTCCGGGCCTTGTCGTCTGACTTTTGAAACCAACCGTCCTCAGCACTTTTCGGCATTTTGCCGGGAAATCCTTCCCGGACGCCGGCTGCAGCAGGCCCCGTTATCCCGGTTTTTCGTCATGTATTTAATATATTATAATATTATCTTATTTACAATATTGTTTTGCAATTGTTCTACTCCGCCAAAATAGCAGTTTTACAGGGTTTTTCCACGAAATGCCCGGAATCTTTGGGTTGCTTCCCAACTAATAGAGGTGTAAAATTTAAATGTTAATATTATTTTAAATTTATTTGTTCGTTCCTTCCCGCCAATTGTTGATTTTCCTCTTCGGGCGGCGCCTGGGACCAGTAGCCCTGGCACACCACCCGGGTAATGTTTCTTTGGAAAGGAGGGAAACAAGAAAGCCCAAAGGTCTCTCAAATGAACAAAAAAAGATGGGGGGTAATAGGAATGAACAAAAGCTTGCCAAGGCAGCGGAGGAATAAAACCTGGTCAAGGCTGTTTTTACCCCTTGGCCTGGTTTTAATGCTTGTTCTATCCTTCTCTCACAATTTTTCCGCTCCTACTGCCATGGTCAATGCGGATTGCGCGAATTGCGACAAGGAAACTACCGGTCTTGCCGCCGCCGGGGAAGCGCAAACCCCGGTTCTGTCCGCCGCGGAATTTGCCGGTATGCGGCGGGAGATCTATGAAAAGGAGTATACCTTTACCATTGGCTATAACCCGGCCACCAACTATCCCTTAAGTCAACTCTGCGGCTTCAATCCCCAGTTCAGCCTGCAGAGCGGGCTGGCCACAGCGCCCGAGATCAAAGCCCTCAAAGCCCTGCCTTCCCGCTTTGACTGGCGCGAACAGGGCGGCGTCACGCCTGTTAAGAACCAGGGCAATTGCGGCAGTTGTTGGGCTTTCGCCGCCACTGGCGTTCTGGAATGCAACATCAAGATCAAAGACAAGACCACCGTGGATCTGTCCGAACAGTACTTGGTCTCATGCAACAGCGACGGTTGGGGTTGCAACGGCGGCTGGTGGCCCCACAAGTACCATGTAAGCCCCGGCGCGGTCCTGGAAAGCTGCTTCCCGTACCAGGCAAGGGATGTGGCCTGTAAGAGTTCCTGCGCCCATCCATATAAGATCGACAGTTGGGGCTATGTCGGTTCCGCCAACGGCGTCCCGTCGGTGGACGCGATCAAGACCGCTATTTACCAGTATGGCCCTGTGGCTGTAGCCGTGGCGGCCGACAGTTACTTCCAGTCCTACACCGGCGGTGTTTTCAACCGCAACTCCTCCTCCCAGGTCAACCATGCCGTGGTTCTCGTCGGCTGGGATGACAGCCAGCAGTGCTGGATCCTCCGGAACTCCTGGGGTTCGGGTTGGGGCGAATCCGGTTACATGCGGATCAAGTACGGGGTCAACCAAGTTGGCTACGGCGCCACCTATGTGGTGTACAAAGGCGGTAGCACACCTACTCCGGACCCAGAACCGGAACCGGATCCCACACCCAGCGGCAACCTTTGCCTGAACAAGCCGGTATCCGCCTCCGGGTATTACTCCAGTGCCTACCACCCCCGCTATGCGGTGGACGGAAACCAGTCCACCCGCTGGGTTACCTACAGCTACGGGACCCCTTACATCACCGTTGACCTGCAACAAAACCGGACCATCAAATCCATGCGGATCAAATGGAGCGCAACCAACTATCCGCGCACATATTATGTTTATCGTTACAGCAACAATCAATGGGTGCGGGCAGCGACCATCAACAGCAACGGGGATTGGGACTCGGTCACTTTCTCCAGTCCCTTCACCTCCCGTTATGTCCGCATCAGTTGCACCAACCCCACGTCTTCAACTTATGTCATGTACGAATACGAACTCTACGGCCAATGACAAAGAAAAACCGGCTTTACGCCGGTTTTTCTTTATTTGCATCTGCCGCCGGAGCATCATGGTCCTTGTTCCATCAGCTCATTTTTTCTCTTTGAGCAGTCGCATATAGTCATTGAGGATCCTGTCCAATTCCCGGCTCTTTTGCACAATCTCCGGGTGATTCAGCTGAAAATTCGCTTGTTCTGCCAGTTCCTGCAGTTTGCGCCGCAATTGTTCAATCTCTTGGCTAATCTCTTCCAGATCCCGCACAGATGTTCCCCCTTTAATTCTTGGTCTGGGGCTAGTCTGCCCGGAAGCGGACCAAATATTAAAGGGGAGGAAAAAAGCGTAAAATAAAAACCCTGCAAGGCCTCCACATCTATCACAGAGACCCGGCAGGGTACCATCTGAACTTTACTGATTAACGGATCTTACTCCTGTCTGTTTATATTACCTCCGACCGTGACAGCAGCGGTTTACTCCTGCCGTCCTTACTCTTCCCTGGTTTTTTCTCACCGGATCTTGCCCTGCTTCTTCAAGATGGCTTCCATCTCGTCGAGGATCCCGGCGAATTCTTTGAGCAGGTTATCCACGGGTTCGGTGGTGGTCATATCCACCCCGGCCTTTTTCAGGATGTTAATGGGATAATCAGAGGTGCCGGCTTTCAGGAACTCCAGGTACCGTTGGGGATTGCCGCCCTCCTCCATTTGTTTAACCAGCTCATTGGCGGCAGCCATGGCCGTGGCGTACTTATAAACATAGAAGTTGCGGTAGAAGTGGGGGATCCGCGACCACCACAACAAGCCAAGATCATCAATGGCATAACCTGGCCCGTAATACTTCTCCAGCAGGCTCCGGGTAAGGGCGTTCAGGGAGTCCACCGAGAGGGCCTCTCCCTGCTCCACCCGTTCATGAATGGCCTTTTCAAACTCGGAGTACATTACCTGGATGTAGACGGTCCCCCGGATCTGTTCAGCCAGATAATTGAGGAAGTAGAGCCGTTCCTCGTCGCTGGCGGCGTTTTTAATGAGATACTTCAGCATCAACAGCTCATTGGCGGTAGAGGCCACCTCCGCCGTGAAGATGAAGTTACCGCTCATGGCGTAGGGCTGGGTCTTATTGGTGTAGTAGGAGTTGAGGGCGTGCCCCATCTCGTGGGCCAGGGTCAGCATGTCATTGACCGTATCGTTATAGTTCAACAAAACATAGGGATGCAAGTCATAGATGCCGATCTGGTATCCGCCAGTGGCTTTGTTCTTCGTCTCATAGACATCAATCCAACGGCCGGCAAAACCCTGGCGGAGGGTGGCCGCGTACTCCTCGCCCAAGGGTTGCAAACCCTCCAGGACCATCCGTTTCGCCTCTTCATAAGGCACAGTCTTCTTGTACTCCTCCACCAGCGGGATGAACATATCATAGTTATGCACCTTTTCCAGGCCCAGGACCTGCCGGCGCAGCTCCACATAGCGGTGAAGGCTGGGCAGGTTCTGGTTGACGGCCTTAATCAGGTTGTCAAAGACCGCCACCGGAATATCCTCACCGGCCAGGGCCGCTTCCAGGGCGGAGCCGTACTTGCGGGTCCGGGCGAAGATGACATTGCTCTTTACCTCGGTATTCAACAACTGGGCATAGGTGTGCTTGCAGGCTTCGTAGGGTTGATACATGCCTTCAAAGGCCTGTTTCCTGAGTTCCCGGTCGGGGTCTTCCACAATCCGCCCGTAAACCCCGTGGGATAACTGGATCTCCTGGCCTTTAGCATCCTTGATTTTGGGGAATTTCAGATCGGCAGTGGAAAGTTTATCGTAGATCTGGCTTGGGGCACTAGCCAGTTCACCCACAGCAGCCAGTAACTTTTCCTCGGCCTTGGAGAGGGTGTGGGCCTTTTCCTTCAACATGGCTTCCAAGGAAAAACGGTAGTCTTGAAAATCCGGCCGCTTCAAAAAAGCGCGCAAGGTCTTCTCCGGCAGCGCCAGCAACTCCGGCCGGACGTAGGCGGAGGCCTTGGCCAGCTCCGCACCAAGGGCGAGTACCCGGGAGAACATCTCCGTGGCTTTACTGTCCGCCTGGTTTTCGTCGGCCTTCAAAAAGGCATAAAGATAAACACGTTCGAAACGGCGGGAGATCTCTTCTTGAAGCTTAAAACAGGCCAGGACCCGGTCGGCCCGGTTCAATTTCCCCTCAAACTCCACCAGTTTGGGCAGGAGCTCCTCTTTGACCAGGGCAAAATCCTGCTCCCAGGCAGTATTATCCTGATAGATCTCCTGCAGATTCCATTTGTACTCCTCCGCCACCTGGTCCCGGCTTAGCGGGCCGTCGGCAGCGGCCAACAGGAGCTGCGGGAGGAGGACAAGACTGCACAAAACAAGGAACAGGCTTGTCCGGATCATGTATTTGCGCGACCGCTTTTTCATGGCAATCCCCCTTTTATCTTAGAACAAATATTTTAAGAACATAGCCGCAGACTTTTCCGGCGCGTTACTTATATTCTTGTCCACAAGAAATGTTTCCTCTAAGAAATATTTCCTTTATGAAAGGTAAGATAAGGCCAAACAGAAAAAAGCCGGGAGTTTCCAGCATTTGCGCCCGGGCCGGCTACCCGCAGCCCTGGGTCCCTTTCCTACACCATTACCTACAGTACAAGGGGGCTGGCCAAGCCGCAAACCCGGCACCGGCCATCGGCGATGCCCATCACCCGTCCGGTCCAACCCGAACGCTCCACCCAGAGGGCGCCGCATTGGGGACAAAGGGTATGCCGGTGGTCCGTGGCAAGATTGCCAATATAGACAAAGTCCAGTTTCTCCCGGGCAATCCGGTAGGCCCGCTCCAGCGTCTCCGGAGGCGTGGGCGGCAGATCCATCTGGTACTGCGGGTAATATCTGGTTAAATGCAGCGGGATTTTAGGGTCAATGGCCGCCAGCCACTGGGCCAGCGTCCGGATCTCATCGTCCCCGTCATTCCAGCCGGGAATTAACAGGGTGGTCAGTTCCAGGTGGACCCGGCCAGCCAGCCTTTCCACACTGGCCAGGACCGGTTCCAGCCGTCCCCGGCAATGGCGCTTGTAGAAATCGCCGGTGAAGGCCTTGACATCCAGGTTCACCGCATCCAGGTAAGGCAGGAGCTCCTCCCAGGGTTCTGGATTGAGGTAACCGTTGGTCACCATGACATTCTTCAAGCCCGCCGCCCGGATCCGGCCCGCTGTCTCCAGCATGAACTCCCACCAGACGGCGGGTTCGGCGTAGGTATAGGCCAAGCCAATGTTGCCCTCCGCCTGTGTCTTCCGGGCCAGCTCCACCAGGTCCTCCGGCGCTACCAATTGGCCTGCTCGGCGCTGCTGGGAGATCTCCCAGTTCTGGCAGAAGCTGCAGCCAAGGTTGCAACCGAAGGAACCCACCGATAGGATGGCGGCGCCGGGATGGAAGTGGTAGAGGGGTTTTTTCTCGATGGGGTCTAGGGCCAGGGCGGTAACCTGCCCATAGTTGGCGGTAAAGAGTTGCCCGTCTTTGTTCACCCGGACCCGGCAGAGCCCCGTTTCCCCGTCACCAAGGACGCAACCCTGGGGGCAGAGCAGACAAGCCACCCGGCCGTCGGGCCGCGTCCTTCCATAAGCAGCTGTGTACATGCGCCAACCTCCTTGCCCCTCCGGGCCTTCCCCGCTTCTATTTAATAATACCGTTTAATAATACCGGACCACCCGGAAACGCTCCAGTTGCACCGGGCTATCGGCGGGAATTCCTGCCTTCCGCCGGGCAATGGCCACCTGCTCTTCGGCGGTGTCGATCCCGGGCAGATCCGGCAAAAGCAGGCCGGAACGGCCGTTCTGCCGCACGATCACCCCATACACCTTGGGGTCCAGCTCCGCCAGACTCGCCACCGGCTCCGGCGGCGTCAATACATCCACGGAATAGACCAGATCATTCAGTTCCTCCGGTTCCACCGGGTCAAAGCGGGGATCCCGGAAAGCGGCGGAAATGGCATTAGCCCGGATCTCCTCCGCCACATTTGCCTGAACCGGCTGGATGGTGCCGATGCAGCCCCTGAGCTCGCCGTGCTTCTTGATGGAGACAAAGACCCCTGCCCGCTCCCGGGCCACCGGGGGCAGGTCCGCCACTTCCTTCGGCGGCAAGCCCAGGGCTCTGCTCTCCACGGTATAGCGGGCCAACCGCACCAGCGGGGACTCTTGGGCGCGGCGCTGGGCCATGGCTGCCTTCTCCTCGACCACCAGCTGTTCATAGCAGGAAGGGGCGGACCCGGCCGGGCCCGGCCGCAGGCTGACCACGCCGTAGCCCACGCCATAGGGGCCTTCGTAACTCAAACAGTTCGCCTCCACCCAGCGCCCGTCCAGGACCCCCGCCAGCATCAGCAGGGTACGGTAGCCGCATTCCGCCCCCTTCTCTTGCAGCTCCGGATCGAGCCGGGCCAATCGTCCAAAGTCTGCATCCTTCAGGCAGGCCATGATCTCCCGGTCCAGTTTTTCCCCATTGGGGTTATATGGCACGGGGGCGTCATGGGTCAAGCAATGGGAGAGGTCGCCGCTGGCGATGACCACCGTGCGCCGGCCGACTTTTTCGATGGCGCGGGCCACCGCCCGCCCAAACTCCATCAACTGCAAACGGGGCATGAAGGCCATGCCCATGGCCACCACAGCCGCATCCACCTCATCCAGAAAGGACAGGGGAACCAACACACCATGGTCCAGCAGGGGGTCGATCCCATGCCGCTGCAGAGCCGCTTCATCCATCACCATGGTGTAGATGCCTGCCGCCACCGCCTCCCGGGCCACCGCCTCGGCCAACTCACCATCGACCCGGCGCACAAACTCCCGGGCAGACCCGAAACGGCGCAGGTGGCCCCGGAGAACCAGCTCCCCGCCGCGGATGGCCATCCCGTCACTGAAGACCGGTCCGTGGGGGGAGAAGATGATAATGGTCTCCGGCTGCAGCCCTTTAATCTCCGCCGCCAATTTTTGCATGGCCTCTGCCGTGGCGCGGACCTTGGCAATCTGCTCCTTGCCCACATCGGGCACTAGCAAAGGCGGGTGCGGCATCAATGCGCCCAGCAACAACATGTCCAATCCCTCCTTGCCTTCCCTGCAAGGCTATCCCGTTGGGGAAGGCCGGTATTAGGCGCCTGGCCGCCAGGCCTATGAACAGGCCGACCGGCGCGAACCACTTTCATTAACCGCTATTTGAAACAGCCTCTTAACCGACTCATTTTTGGTGACATTATTTAAAGTAATACGTTGCCTGGAGCCAACTCCCTGCATTGGTTCCGGATTTATTATAGTGGTAAAAAAGGCGGGTTTGGAAGAAGACCTGGCCCAGTTGCCAATCTCGCCCCAGATCAAGCTGTGAGCCTAGAAAGCCATCGTCGTAATCCGTCAGTTCTCCCCCAAGCCACCAAGTGTTCTTATGCCCCAGCCGCCATGTCCATTTTACATCCACACGCTTGTAACCGCCGTTTCCGGCAGTCTCTTCGTCGGTGTAGACTTCCAGCCAGTCCACATTGCCCTTCCAACGCCGGTGTAGTCCAAAGCGAAGTTCCCCGGGGCCCAGGGGCAAGGCATGCAGGAGATCCAGCCCGATGCTCTCCGGCCTGGTACCGTCGCCCTTCTCCACCCGATTGTAACTAGCCCTGATCTCCCATCTTCGCCTGTTGGCCCGAGGCAACCGGTATTTGACCGCAAGGCCCCGACTGAAATAATTTTTCAGAGTGCGATGGGGGTACTCGCCAACGTTTTCGCTGTATGTAACCGTATATTTATTTTTTCCAAAATAGCCTTGGTATTCCAGTCTCCCGCTCACTTTCTCTACGGTATAATCCTGCCGTTTGGCATAATCCTTCTCGTAGAGAACCAGTTCACCACTGAGACGCTGGCCGCCCAGGCCGTGCCATTTGCCTGTGAGCTTTGCAAAGAGGTCTTCATGGCCATAGTCCGTCCCTGTGGCGGCGCTGAGCCTCTTGAGGTAGTTTCCCCCGCTTAATTCCATTTCAAAGGGGCCCCAGGCATAACCCAGGAGATAAGCCCCTTCCCCCAGCTTGTAACGCTCCTCCTGCCCCACATAGCCCTTAAGCTGCCAGCTCCAGGCTATATTACCGGGCCCGGCTAAGGTCAATTGCAGCCTTTGGTCGGCTTTCGGCCAGTCCAGCCGCCCGTCCAGCTCCGCCTGCAACCAGCCCCAATCCATTTCCAGCCCGCTGTCGAGCCGGCAGTAACTCCCCCGGTTATCGGCATACCCCACCCGGCCCCGCACCGGCTCCCACCGTAGCTCCGCCGCCCGGGTCGCGGGGGCCAGCAGCAAGGTCCCGGCCAAGGCCAAAAAAACAACCGGCAAATTCATCACGCACCACCTCCCGCCAGGGCGTGATTATTCGCCGGTTGCTCCGTCGTTTCCTTTTAATTTTCTTAAATTTTTAATTTGTTGTTTTCTTTCCTCATTCATACCGCAAGGCATCGATGGGATGCATCTCTGCGGCTTTCTTCGCCGGGTAGACGCCAAAGAAGAGGCCGACGGCGACGGAGAAGAGAAAGGCGACGAAGACCGAGCCGGGGGCCAGCTTGGTGGGCAGTCCCAGGGTCATGCTCAGCCCGATTCCACCGACAAAGCCCAGGAGGATCCCAATGAGCCCGCCAAAGGTGCTCAAGGCGATGGCCTCTAGGAGGAACTGGAGCAGGATATCGCGTTTGGAGGCGCCGATGGCCTTCCGGATGCCAATTTCTTTGATCCGTTCCGTTACGGAGACCAACATGATGTTCATAATGCCAATCCCGCCCACCAGCAGGGAAACGCTGGCGATCCCCGCCAGGAGCAAGGTAAAGGTAGCAGTGGCGCTCTGGGCAGTGTTTAAAATATCCGCCTGATTTCTGATCTCATACAAATCTTGGTTCTTGACCTTTTCGCCGATCACCGCCATGGCTTCCTCCTCGGCCAAGTCCATGTCCACATCCTCTTTGACCTTGAGATAGATGGTGCGGAGGTACCGGTCGCCAAAGACCCGGTAGAGGGCGGTTTCCAGGGGGATGTAAATCCGGTCGTCAACGTTGTTCATCCCCTCCTGGCCTTTGGCCTCCGTCACCCCCACCACCCGGAAACGGAAGTTGTCAATGCGGATCTCTTCACCAATGGGATTCTCGGTCCCAAAAAGCTCCTCGGCGATGTATGGGGTGATGATGGCCACCCGCCGCTTGCCCTGGTAATCGCGGTCGCGGAAGTACTGGCCGGCCACCAATTGGATGTTCCGTACCTCCCAATAGTCGGGGGAGACCCCGACAATCCTGGTGGTAAAGGAGTTTTTGCCGTAAACCACTGTCTTTGACCCGCTGGTTTCCCCGGCCACGCCATCCAGGGTGGTCATACCCGCACGGATGGTCTCCATCAGGGCGGTTGTCAGGACATTGGCGCTGCCGGAAGCGCCCCTTCCCCGGCCGCCCCAACCCAACCGGCCCGGGGTCACCATCAGGAGGTTGGAGCCCAAGCCTTGGATCTGTTTGGAGACCTGGTCCTTGGCTCCTTCACCCAGGGAGGTCAGGATAATGACGCTGGTGACACCAATGACAACGCCCAGCATGGTCAGGAGGGAGCGGACGGTGTTGTTCCGCATCCCCTGCCAGGCGATCTTGAGAATCTCGATGAACTTCATGCTTCCTTCCCCCCTGCCGTCACCTGGTCGGAGATGATCTCGCCGTCCATAAACCGGATGATCCGCCGGGCATAATGGGCAATCTCTTCTTCGTGGGTGACCAGGACGATGGTGATCCCCTGCCTGTTCAAATCCTCGAATAAGGTCATGATCTCCCGACCGGATTTGGAGTCCAGGTTACCGGTGGGTTCATCGGCCAGGATGATCCGGGGATCACCGGCCAGGGCGCGAGCAATGGCCACCCGTTGCTGCTGCCCGCCGGAGAGTTCCTTGGGGCGGTGGCTGATCCGGGCGGCCAGGCCCACCTTTTCCAGGGCTTCCTTAGCCCGCGCCCGCCGTTCTTTGATGGGCAGGCCCCGATAGATCAAGGGCAGTTCCACGTTCTCCAGGGCGGTTAGTTTGGGCAGCAGGTGAAAGGACTGGAAGATGAAGGCCAGTTCCAGGTTGCGGATCTTGGCCAGTTCGGCATCGCTGTAGGTGGTGACATCCCGGCCATTCAGAAAGTAGTGGCCGGAGGAAGCCCGGTCCAGCAGGCCCATGATCCCCATGGTGGTGGACTTGCCGGAGCCCGAAGGGCCCATGACGGCGACAAACTCGCCGGCGGCGATGCGGAGATTGACGTTTTTGATGGCCCAAACCTCGTTATCGCCGTTGCGGTAGACCTTGCTGATCTGCTCCAGCCGAATCATCGGCGTCTACCTCCTCCCATCGGAGGCCTAAAGCCCGGTAGCATAGTGGGTCCCCGCCGCTCCCGGTCCTGTCGTTGCTGTTTCTGTCCGTTCTGGCCCATCCCGGTCCGGTTGGGGGCCAAGACCCGTTCCCCCTCGGCAAGTCCCGAACGGATCTCAATAAATTCATCGTCTTCGATCCCCACCTCCACCGGCTGCATGCGGGGACCGTTCTTGTCCTTCACCATAATCAAGGTCCGGCCTTTCTTTTGAAGCACGGCTTGGCTGGGCAAGCACAGAACATTTTTGCGTTCTTCCACTAGCACCGAAGCTTCCACACTCATGCCCGGTTTGAGCAGGTCATGGCCGGCCTGGAGGTTGGCGGTGACTTTATAGACAATTACGCCACTGCTGTCCTCCCCCTTGCTGCTGACCATATCCACCACCGCCGGGAAGGCCCTGTCGCTGGCGGTGGGTTTGACCATTACCTTTTGGCCGATGGCAATCTCGTGGATCTCGCTCTCGTCAATGTCAAACTCAGCTTTTAAATCGTTGAGATCCGCCATGGTGATCAAGGGGATCTCCGTTTGGCCGCTGAAGGCTTTTTTGGCGCCAACTTTGATGTTGACCGCCAGGATCACACCGTCAATGGGGGCAATCAGGGCGTACTCCCGGCCCTTGATATCCTTGGCCCGCTCCTCCAGGATTTCCAGGTTGACCTTGGCCGACTCCAGTCTGGCCTTGGCTGCGGTAATCTCCCAGTCCTGGGCCTTCTCAAGCTCCAATTCTTTCTTGGCTTTGGCGATCTTCAGGCTTTCGATGGCGGAGAGGTATTTGACCTGGCTCTGCTCCAATTGTTGCTTGGAGACAATCTTTTCCTTCTCCAAGCGGACCATGCGTTCATAGTCGGCCTTGGCGCTCTCCAGGTTAGCTTCAGCTTGTTTGATATTGGCGTCCAGCTGGGCCAGTTCCGCCTCGGAGGGCCCCTCCAGGAGCGCCAGGTATTGTCTTTTGGCCTCCAGATAATCGGCACGGACCCGTTCCAGTTGGTTCAGTTCCACCTTGGCATCGACCAACGCCAGTACCTGGCCCTTCTTCACCTTTTGTCCGGAGACCACGTCGAGCCGGATGACTTCCCCGTCCACATCGGAGTAGATCTCCACCTCCTCCAGGGGCTGGATGAAGCCGGTGGCTTCGACGGTACGGGTGATATTGCCCCTGGTGACGGTAAATTCCTGGACTGCCGCCTGGGTGGCGGCGGAGTCCGCCGCTTTTTTCCTGTTGTAGACGGTGATTGCCGCAATCGTCAGGACAAGCGCCGCCACAATTAGCCAGACCCGTTTCTTTTTCATGGTGTTACCTCCTCTGTCCATGGCCAGGGTTGGATGTTCAGGGCCTCTCTGAGTCTGAGCTGGGCAATGAGATAAGAGTATTTCAGGTTATTGACGTTAGCCACTCCGTTAACTACGTCTTCCTCTGCATCCAGGACATCGTCGAGGTTGCCCAGGCCTTCTTGGTATTTGATAGTCTCCAGTCGCAGGATCTCGGTGGTGTTCTCCTGTTTTTGCAAGCCGCTTTGGTAACGGGACCGGTGGATCTCAATGGTCCGGACCAGGTCCTCCAGTTCCAACCGGATCTGCGCCAAAAGGTCATTGTGCTTTTCTTCTTTAAGCCGGAGGTTCTCGGTGGCCTGGGTCACCCGGGCTTTTTTGGCGCCGGCGTCAAAGAGGGGCACCGAGAGCTTGAGGGTGATGAGTTGGTCCTCGCTTTTGGTATCGTAATCTCCGTCCCAGGCAGCGCCGGCAAAAGTAACCTCCCCGGTGGTCAGGTTGACGGAGATCTCGCCCTCGGCCTGATCCTGGGTCTTGCTGATCCCGGCGGAGATCTGGGACCGCTGTTCGTTCTTCAAGCGGGCCAGGGCGTTCTTAGCCAGCTTCATCTCCATCTGGGACTTGGTGACGTCGGGCCGGCCGGCGATGGCCGTCTCCCAGTTGTTCCTGGTATTGGCCCCCGTCTCTTCGGGCAGCTCAACCGGTTGAAAAACGGTCTCTTTGGAGAAACTCTGCCCGGCGTGATATTCCAGGTTGCGCAGGGCTTCTTCCAAGTCTTTTTCCGCTTCGAAGAGGTTGTCTTGGGCGTCGATGACCGCGCTTTCGTAGCGAAGCAGGTCCAGCCCGGCGACAGTCCCTTCTTCCAGCTGGATCTCCAAGCGGCGTTTCTCTTCTTGCATCCGGTTCAGGTAATTCTCGCGGATTTTCAGGTTTTCCTGGCTCCGCAGGACTTCCAGGTAGGCCACAGCCAAGTTGGTCTCTGCCTTGTACTTGGCCGCCTGGTACTCGGCCCGGGCCTGGGCCAGTTGCCAGAGGGCCTCCTCAGCTTCGCTGGCCGCCTTTTCGCCGAAGATGGCCAGCTGTTTCCAGGTGTTTTGCAGTTTGATCCGGACGCCGACAAAGGTTTCCTCGTTACTGGGTTGGCCGTCCCGGTCGGCGGCCAGGTATTGGATCTCCGGGTCCACCGACGGCCAGTAGCCGGCCAGCAGTTCTTTGAGGCGCGCTTCGGCGATGTTGAGTTGTCGGGCAGCGGTCTTTACTTCGATGCTGTTGGCGCTTAGGCGCAGCACCTCGGCAAGGGTGACCTCTTTTTGCGCAGGGGCGGCCAAGACAGTGCCGCCAATGCCGAGACAAACCAGGAGTATGCTATTGAGCCATCGCCTTTTCACTTCTTCAAGTCCTTTCTTCCCACTTTGGGGTATTTCTTTCCTATGCCATTATAATAGGAGAGATTTATTAATTAAATATGGAAGACTTGTGAAGATTTTGTGTAGATCCATATTTGCTGTCATGAAAAAAGCGCCTATTCCTCTGGGAATAAGCGCTTTTTTACTATTATGGCGGTCCTTTCCTTTATTCTACCCCTGTGGTGAAGAAGAACGGGCCGTTGTTTGCCCCTATGCCGTTACCGGCAAAACTAAAGGCTTTAGAAAAACCTTCTTCGTCAAAAGAATGGGTATAGGTATAGGTGGTAACATTCCAACTGTATTTGGTGTTGGAGCTCAATACGGAACCCGAATAAGTTACCTGCGTCGCATCATCCTCCACCTTCTCGGACCAAACTTCAATATCCTCCTCATAAATAGCCACTGTGGTGGAATACTCCACGCCCGCCGGCATTGGTGAGCTTACTTGATATTGCCAAGAAAGAGTTGGGTTAAGCGACACGCCGGTGGCGTTATTGGCCGGGGATTGCAGGTAAACATTAAAGGTCGGCAAGGGCGTTACCTCCCGGATCAAGGCCGCGCCTTCCTGCGAATCGATGTAGGGGGCCACTTTGTAGTAGGTCTTTTTGCCAACCGCCAATTGGGCGCTGTAATCATCGTAGTGTTCACCTTGGGAGGCCAGGACAGAGCCGATCTTTTGGTAGTTTACACCGTCAAAACTGCGGTAAACATTATAACCATCCACCCCCGGCACCTCTTCCCAGGAGATAATGATGTGAATTTGCCCGCCGGTGGGTGCGGTTTGTATTTCTACGGTGGGACCTCCTTGAAGCGCTTGGAGTTTTGCTGCGATTTTGGGTTGGAACTTGCTCAACTGTTCAAGCGGACGCAGTGAATATGCGTTCATGCTTGTACCGAAGGAAAAAGAGTTCAAATATAGTTGGGTCAATGGGGGAACGGTTGCGCCGGTGTCTCCCCCGTTTTGCACTATGACCGGAAGATAATACAAGGCAGCGTTATCCTTTTCATCATAGGCCAGGATCTTTATGTAGTTTGGACCGTCGTGATATACAATGGTGTCGATGGTCAAAGGCAGATCATCCATCTCCATGGAAATGCCGGTGGCCGGCTCCCTTTGTTCCCCGCTAAAGTAGATATAGACTAGATTGATGGCTTCCTCGCCTGTTACATTGATATTAAGATCCAACATTCCTGAGACAGTGCTGCCGGGGGTAACACCGGTGACGGTAATTTGGGGCGGGGCATTCGACCCTTCATCCACCTGGGCCCGGCAAGGAATCTCCCGTTCCAGTGTTTCGTTCTGTTTCAGTTTAATGCCCTGAACCCGTGTTTTAGCCCTGCCTGCTTTTTGGATAATAATATCGTAGGGATTGCCATCGGGAAAATTAAGCTGGAAGCGGCCTTGCGCATCCGTTTTGGCGGAGGCGAAGGGAGCAATCACGTCTGCTCCTGCCACTGCGGAGCCGCCTCTGCTGTCAACGACTATTCCTTTGAGCACCGCACCGTACTCCACCGGTTTCTGTTGGGAACTGTCACCTCCGCCACCGCAGCCGGCAATTAGCAGGAGGACAAGCAAGGAGACGATGCTTTTAAAGAGTAATTGATCAAGTCCAGATTAGTGTGTAAATTCCTCAGTTATCAATAAGCTTATCTGATATACGCAATATTGCTTTGATCATTGATTTGTTTTTGCTCTTCTTGCCACTGAAGGTATTCACTCATATCCAGATACTTTTTGCCGGCTATCCACTTGTCGTCAATTTCCATAAGTAAGGCTCCAATTAGGCGAATTGCCGATTCCCGGTTCGGGAAAATACGGATAACTCGTTCCCTGCGCCTAATCTCTTCGATAAGACGCTCGACAGCGTTTGTAGTACGCAGACGCCGGCGATATTTTTCCGGCAGCATAAGGACCGCGGTAGCATCATCAAAGCCCATTTCAAGTATTTGCATGGCCTTGGGTGCTTTTTTCTCAAATGTCTCCAAGGTTTGATT
>Ga0209537_1001138_pt1 | contig 30766 bp, 26 predicted proteins | sample BioPla4DNA1_FD_187698 | JGI IMG/M metagenome (GOLD analysis project Ga0209537, IMG submission 187698) | Biogas fermentation microbial communities from Germany - Plant 4 DNA1 (SPAdes) (version 2) | ecosystem: Engineered > Bioreactor > Anaerobic > Digestate | place: Bielefeld, North...
TACTGATTGAATAAGGCGAAAAAGCACCTGTTTTTGCTTCTCCATAATTATCTCCAACTAAGATCCAATTATTTGTTGGAATTTCAAAGGCTTCTCCCTTTTTATTTACTATGCCATCATTTGTATTGCTGCCAATTGCAAAATATAATTTATCATCCTTTAATAATAAATTTACCTTTTTATTCATTCCTTGATTTGGGATATTTATTACTAGTTCCTTATAATTATTTGTTGTTAAATCATACTCTAATATTCTGTTATCAGTTGCTATGTATAATTTATTCTTATAATACAATATATCTAATATATCAAATTTACTATCTCTAATAATTACATCATTATTTCCATTTTTATTAATTATTTTTAATGTATCTTCAAAGGCTATATATAAATTTCCTTCATCATCAAAATCAAAACTTCTAGCATCTTTTAATCCTTTTACCTTTATTGATAAATTAATATCTTTATTAATAATCTTAAAATCATAACTATTTTTAAATTTATATATTCCAAAAGATATAGAAACTATAATTAATGCAGCCAATAAAAATTTAATAAATCTTTTCACAAAATACCCCTCCAATAAAAAACAAATAAAAAATGTGTTATTATGTTTAATTTATATTTATAAATAAATAAATTATTACTTCTTAATACTATAAATTTACATTTTGATTCTTATTAAAAGTATTTATCTAATGTCATATTCTCTTTAAAAATAGAATAGATATAAATGTATTAAGGGGGGTATTACAGTGAAAAACAGCAGTTTCTTTAAAAATTCTTTTGTATTGACATTATCTAATATCACAACTGGAATTTTGGGTTTTATATTTTCAATTTACTTATCAAAGCTTATTGGTCCTGAGGGAATGGGGCTATATGGCCTTGTAATGCCAGTATACAACTTATTTATATGTTTAATGACGGCAGGTATAATTGCGGCTATTTCTCAAACTTCAGCCATATATAAATCAAAAGGAGAATATAATAACATACATAAAACCATTAATACAGTTGCAAGTTTTAATATTATTTGGTCAATATTTATAGGTATTTTAGTATTCTTTCTTGCCCCTTATATTAGTAAATATGGCATTCATGACATTAGAACAGTTAACGCTATTAGAGTTACTACCCCTGCCATGGTATTTATTGCTTTGTCAAATATATTAAAAGGGTATTTTTATGGCGTTTCAAAAATAACAGTTCCTTCTATTATTGATATTTCTGAAAAAGCCATGAGAATTATTGTAATTACCTTGCTTATATATTTTTTTAAAGCTAAAACCATTACTTCCTTAGTAACATTAGCCTATGTTTCTTTAGCTATTGGTGAATTACAAAGTTTATTATTATTATATATTTACTATAAATATCTAAAAAACAAAACACCAATAAACAGCTTAAAATCAGAAAGAAGATCTCAACTTTTATTTAATGTTTTAGTTATTGCTCTGCCTTTATGTTTAAATGGTTTTTTAGGAAACTTATTTTCAACCTTTTCAACACTATTAATTCCAAGAAGATTAGTTCATGCTGGTTTTGATAGTACAACAGCTTTAGGCTTAATAGGTAAATTTAATGGTATGGCCCTAAATATAGTTGCCTTTCCATTAATAGTTGTGGTCTCAATAAACTCACTTATAGTTCCTGATCTCTCTGAAACCTTAAGTAAGGGAGATTATTATAATGCAGCTGTAAGAATAAAAAAAGTTATGAAAATAGCTTTTTTACTGGGCTTAGCTACAACTGTTACCTGCAATATAATTCCTGATTCCCTTGGTAAAATGTTTTATTCAAGAGATGACCTAGGTAATTATATTAAAATAATATCTCTTAGTGCACCCATATTCTTTACTGCAAATACAATGTTTGGGATTTTAAACGGATTAAGCAAACAAGGTGTGATATTAAAAAATTCATTAATAATTTCTATTTTAGAAATTATTTGCTTATACTTCTTAATTGGAATTACAAAAATAAATATTATGGGGTACGGAATTACAATTTTTATAACTTCCTCTTTAAGCTTATTTATTAATCTTAGGGAAGTAAAAAAGCATATGGATTTACCTCTTTCCGTAACAAATATAATAATATATCTTTTATTAACAATATTAATTTTTATAGTTTATAACATGTTTACTAATTTATTTTTAAGAAATCTATTTATCATTAAAAACATAGTTGTAGCTGTCTTAACATTCTTAACTTTTGCCGGCCTAAGTTTCTTTGGAGTGGAAGAAGATTAATTCAGTTGAGAGTTCACAGTACATGGTTTAGATTAATTTTCAGATTGTCTAAAATCTAGAAACATAATGCAGAATTTACAATATAGGATGAATATATTTTGCTATGTAAAACTTAAAATAAAAAATCTCTGTTGTAAAAACAGAGATTTTTTATTTCCATACTTCCCTATTATATGAGTTGCTTTCTTAATCTTCTAGGTAGGTATCTAATTATTCTTGGTGAAATTAAATCTAAGTCTCTTTTTCTAATTCCACCTAGATATATCATAAGTACAAGGTATATACTTCCCCCTATAGTTATTAACACTAAAGTTATAATTGCCATTATAACTTTTCCTCCACCAAGGTTTTCTGCTATTTTAATTATTGGAAATTTACAAATATATATTACTATTGTCATTATAATTGAACATATTAATGGAACTATAGCTTGCCTTATCATTGGAACTTTAACTCTAAAGGAGCGTTCTATTTTTCTATGATTTATTATAGCTGGTATTAAATAGGATACAAAAGTTGCTATTGCAGCTCCAGCCACATTTAAAAACGGAATTGGTATTAAAATAATATTTAAAATAATTTTTACTAATAGCCCTGCTGAAACAGATGCTATTATTACATAAAGCTTGTTTATTCCTTGAAGAATAACATTTTGTATTGTTGTTATTGACATTAATATAAGCAATGTAGAACCGTAAGTAACTAATTCATGTCCTGGTGAACCATTAAACATAAAGGCATATATTTCTTTACTTAATATAGCTAAACCAAAAGTTGCTGGAATTACTATAATGTAAGAAATTCTAAAAGAATAGGAGGTTTGCCTTCTAAGATCTTTCCTATCTTTACGGATGAAAGCTTCAATTATTTTAGGAAAAATTGATGTTCCAAGAGCAGTTACTATTGCAAGAGGTACATAAATTAAAGTTTTATAATATGAAAGGACTGCTGATAAATTATCAACTTCTGAACCTAAACCAGCCTTTTTTAATAAAACTCCAAGAGTAATAGTATCTATTACTCCTGCAAAATTTTGTACACCTGCTACTATACATATGGGTATAGCATAAGAAAAAAGTTTCTTAACTATTTTTTTACTATGTATTCTCTTTACAGCTGAATCATGTTTTTTCTCAACTTCTTCTTTATAATTTCTTTTTTCAAATATATATATTATATATATTATAGCAACAACTGCGCCTAAGGATGTACCTATTGTTCCTCCAGCACTTCCCCATCTTAAATCCTTTGTTATAAAATATAGAATCGCAGCAAAAACCAAGCTTATTATTACATTTATAAACTGCTCTATTAGTTGAGATATAGCTAGAGGTTCCATATCTTCCATTCCCTGCATATATCCTCTATAAGCCGCTATAATAGCCGCAAATATGAGAGCCGGAGCCAAAAATATAAAGGTTAATGTAGAATTTTCTCTATTGATTATTTTTGCTACAGGAACAATTATAATTAAAAATATTGCTGATATAGCTATAGCAATTAAAGTAAAATATTTTCTTGCTAATTTCATAGCTTTCAAAGAATCTTTATAATTTCCAAGGGTTCTATATTCGGTAACTACCTTAGTTACTGCAGGCTGGATGCCTAAGCTTGTAACTGCTATTAAGAATACAAAAATATCGTATCCAGCAGTATAAATTCCATAGCCTGTATCAGTAAGTACATAAGTTAATAATGGTACATATATAGCTGATAATAATTTCCCTAAAATACTGGCAACTGATAATATTAAGAACCCATTTCCAGTTGACTTTTTATCCATTCCCAATCTCACCTTTTTATATTATAAATTTAAAAACATCTTTCTTTATCTTCTTTAAAACAGGTGGTAGACTTTCAGTTACTGTTTTATTGGTAAGATAATTCAATTTATCTGGTGCATTTCTAAATATAAGCTTATATGCATACAAATATTGATAGGTTAAGCCATATTTATTGGCAAAGAATGAATTTAATTTTTTATCCCCATATTTATTATCTCCTATTATAGGATTGCCAAGATAAGCTAAATGAGCCCTAATTTGATGACTTCTTCCTGTAATTAAATTAATTTCAAGTAATGAATAGGCTCCGTTTGTTTGAAGCGTTTTTACTTCCATTGCTATTTCTTTAGTATCTTTAATTTTTTTATCATATACTTTTGATATATTTTCCTCTTCATTTTTACTTATGTAACCTTTGTATAATCCATCCTTTATTTTTCCCTTAACTAAAGTAGTATAATATTTTTCAACTTTCCCCTCTCTTATCATTTCATTCATAGTTCTTAAGGCTTCAAAATTCTTACCGAATATTACTATACCTGATGTATTTCTATCTAATCTATTACATGGGGCAGGAGTAAAAGTTATCTCCTTCTCCGGAATATAATCTCCCTTATCATTTAAATAAGATAATACATAATCAGTTAGACTGGCTTCCCTTCCCTTTTGATCTGGATGAACCAAAATATTAGGCCATTTTTCCACTATTAGAATATTAGCATCCTCATATGTTACCTTAATTCCTTTAGCATCGACTTTAATAAAATTATCTTCTTTTTTCTCTTTTGTACTTTGAATATATCTAATTTCTACTAGATCATCAATTTCTAAAGTATAGTTTTCTTTTTGTTTTTTACCATTTACTCTAATATCACCTTTTCTTAAGGCTTTAAATATTCTACTTAATGGCACATCTTTTAGTAGTTTTCTTAAAAATTTGTCAAGTCTTTGACCGGCCTCATTTGTACCTATTTCTATTCTCAAACTAATCACTCCTAGTTTTTTCGTATATTAGTTATTTTTCTCATTGTTATAGAATAATATTAATTTAGTTTCTTGTCAAATAATCAAAAGCCATTTGACACTGTATTGCCACTCCAATTGGAAGACATTCCTCATCTATATCAAATAAATTACTATGAGCAGGATGAACTATATTCTTTTCTTTATTAGCACAACCTAAAAAATAAAAAACTGATGGTACTTCATTTGCAAAGTATGCAAAGCTTTCTACACCCATTTTAGGATACTTTTGTAATAGAATATTTTCCTTTCCTATTATTTTTTCTGCTGATGAAATAAAAAAATTCTTAGTTTTTTCATCATTATATAAATTTGGATAAGAATCCTCTATTTTTATGTCTGCTTTAGCTCTATAGCTATTACATATTCCATTAACTATATTTATTATTCTTTCTTTAACAAAAGCTCTATCTTCTTTGCTCATAGTTCTTATAATACCAGATATTTTAACTTCCTCTGGTATAACATTTGGAGCTGTTCCTCCATGAATACTTCCAACAGTTATAACTGCTGGATTCATAGTATTAATTTCTCTACTTCTTATTGTTTGCATTGCAATAATAACATGACTTGAGATTATTATTGGATCTACTGTAATATGAGGATAAGCCCCATGTCCACCGAAACCCTTTATAGTTATTTCAAAAGCATTAGATGCAGCATTTACTACTCCTGACTTTAGCATTATAGTACCGCATTCTATAGTTTCATCTACATGCAATCCCGAAATACAATCTACCTTTGGATTTTCTAAGACTCCCTCTTCTATCATAAATCTTGCTCCACCTATAGTCTCTTCAGCCGGTTCAAAAATAAGCTTTATATTACCACTAAAATGATGCTTATTTTTATTTAATATCTTTGCCGCTCCAAGTAAAATTGTCATATGTGCATCATGACCACATGCATGCATTCTTCCCTTTATTTTTGAAGAATAATTACAACTCTTTTCATCTTGTAAAGGTAAACCATCGATATCTGCTCTTAAAGCTATTGTTTTTATATTATTAGACGAAGCTTTTGTTCCTCTTATTATTCCACATACCCCAGTTTTTGCATATTCTTTGTATTCAATGTTTTCTTCCATTAAAAACTTCTTAATATATTTTGAAGTTTCATATTCTTCCATCCCTATTTCAGGATATTGATGAAGTCTTCTTCTTATACTAATTAATTCATCTTTAATTCTTAATGCTTCATCTTTAAAATTCATTAATTTACCCCCAAATAAATTAATTGATACAAAGCTCAATAACATCTCCGTCTTTTATCTTTGCTGTATAACCAACATTTTCACCATTTAAAGTTAAATTAACCTTCCCCTTTACATTTGAAAGGTCATAATCTACGTAATTAAATACATCTATAATTATATAGTCTTTTTTGTGAGAAAGTGTTAATTTTTTGTTATTAAATATTACATTAATTATTTTTTTATCTATTTCTTCATTTTTCATTGTTGGTTTATCTTTATTTTCTTCATTAATTGTGACCATGTTATCACTAATAGCTTTAATTATATTTAATCTTTCTCCTTCTACCACTATATAATCATCTTCTAATTTTATACCATTTTTCCCTATTTCAACTTTTTCTTTTAATACATACTCTTTAATATCTTTAATGGTTTTAGGAAGAATAAAGCTTATTTCATCATTTTCTTTTATTTCATAATCTAAAGTTTCTTTTTTATGATTTACTATAATTATTGGTTCTAAATTTATAAGTTTATCATCCAAAAATATTCCTATAGTATTTAAGTCTCTTATAACATCCTTAATTTGAACTTTTGCATCTTTTCCTTCTTTTGCATAATCTATTTCTATAATATCTCCATATTTTATATGCTTATCTAAACTTTCAATATTATTATTGACTCTAATTACTGGGTATTTTCCCTTTTCTCCAAAAGCAATACGTTTTACTCCATTTAATTTATATCTTAAATTCTTACCATTCTTAACAATTAACATATTAGGATTAATTCCTGCATGAATAATCACATCCATTACCGTAAGCTCATGGGAATTAAACATGCTTACCGTAGAACCGTTTAATATTACATCAATAAAATTTTTATTTTCATTTTTTAAAGCCACTAAGGCTATTCCTAAAACTGTTACTCCTGCTGAGCCTAAATCATTTTTACTAATACATTCTATTACTGATTTTCTATCTTTAATTGCTATTCTTTGAACTGGCATATTTAACTTTTCACTAAGCTCTTCTATTATGCCAGGAGTATGAGCTCCTCCTCCAACTAAAAATAAAGCGCTTGGAGACTTATTGCCATTTAACTCTATTATTTTTGTTGAAATACCTTCTGCTATTTTTGATACTATAGGTTTAATAACTTTTCTTACATCATCAGCCTGTATTGTATTTTCTAATCCCAAAACATCTATATATGTAATTTCTTTTCCTAGATTTATCTGCCTTTTAATATTTTCTGCAGTATTAAAGTCAACTAAATACTCTTGTACTATAGCTTCAGTAACTTCATCCCCTGCTTGAGGTACCATTCCGTAAGAAGAAACTGTATCCTTTGAACTTATAGCTATATCTGATGTACCTGCTCCAATATCTACTAAAGCTATATTTAATAACCTTAAATTTTTAGGTACGACTGCTTCTATTGCTGCAATAGGCTCTAAAGTTAAATTACTGACACTTAAGCCTACTTTATTCATTACTGTATATAAGGAATCAACTACAGACCTTGGTAAAAATGTTGCAATAACATCTACAGAAGCATTTTCCCCTTTATGTCCTTGTAAATTAGAAATAATATATCCATTTAAATAATAATTTTTAACGGAATATCCAACACAATATAGCTTTCCTCCGGTACTTTTATTAATTTCTTTTTCAGCTTCCTTTAAGGCTATAAGCTCTAACTTTCTTATATCTTCCTTATTGATTTCCTCATCTTCATTTAATTCTGTAAATCCACTTGCATTAACAGTTCTTAAAAATCTACCTGCTGCTGCTATTGATACAGTTGACGGCTTAATATTAACTTCCTTTTCTATTTCATCAACTATTTTTTTTACACTTTTTGCAACTAAATCTATATCATGAATTTGTCCATCTATCATTGCTCTTTCTTCATGCTCTACATATTTTTCAAAAATAACATGAAATTTATTTTCCCTAACTACTCCTACAGTACCAATAATTGAACGAGTTCCTACATCTAGAGCAAATTTAATATCCTTTGAATTTATATTCTCCATTCTACCACCCCTTAAAACAATCGATAATTGACAATTGGACAGTTGACAATTGATAGAATTTTTACTTTTTCATAAAAATTTGTAATATCTTTCACTATATTAAATTATACAGTCTTTATATTTATTAGTGAATAGCTTAATTCATCATAGATAATATATTATTTTCCATGAGCACCTTTATAGAAAAACTTCTATATTCTTTATCCTCAAAGACTATTTTAACCGCATCTCCTTTTATTTCGCTAATATATCCCTTTCCATAAGTCTTATGATACACCATATTTCCTACTTTTAGACCATAATCTTCCCTGCTTTCTATTTCCCTAAATTCTCCTTCTAAAATAAATCTTGAGACTTCTCTAAATCGTCCCTGCTGTTTTTTAGGGGAATATATGTATAAATTTTCTATCGCCCTTGTAACTCCTACATAAAAAAGCCTTCTTTCCTCTTCAAGATTATTTTCTATAGAGGACTTATGAGGAATTGTTTCTTCTACTGCATTTATAATAAAGACATTTTTAAACTCCATTCCTTTAACTCCATGGATAGTACTTAATATAACTCCTTCTTTAACTCCCTTGCTTATCTCTAATTCTTCCCTTACCCTCTCAATATGCGTTAAAAATTCAACTATTGTTTTAAAGTCGTTAGCTAAAGTTTTAAATTCTTCTAATATTACTTCAAATTCTTCTAAATTTTGTTTATATCTTTCTGCATACTCCTTTAAATAATCAATATATTTTAAATCTGATATTATATACTGAATAGCTGTTCCTAAAGATATTTTGTTTAAATATAATATCTCATTTCTTAATTCCTCAAGTTTTTTACATTGATAAGGAACCATATCATTTTTATCTATTAATATATCAAAGGCAGATTTATCTTCATAGGACTTTCTTATATAATCTAAATTGGCCTTGCTGATATATCTGAAGGGTTTATTAATTATTGATAAAAAACTTTCCCTGTCATTTATGTTAATAGCAAGCCTTAAATAGGAAATAATATCCTTGCAAATAAAATGATCATAGAAATTATAACCCTTATCTAAAAGAACAAAGGGGATATTCCTTCTTATAAAGGTATTTATCAAACTCATAGCTTCCATATTAGTTCTATATAAAATTGCATTATCACTTAAACTTCCTTTAGTTTTTTCTAAAACCTTTGAAATTTCTTCCCCTTGAATACTTTCATCAAAGGGTGTCGAAAATTTTATTATTCCATTACTCTTCTTAACAGCCTCTATTTTCTTCTTATTTCTACTTTTATTATTAGAAATTATTTTCTTTGAAACTTCAACAATATTTTTGCTGCTTCTATAATTAATAGATAAATAAACCTTTTTTCCCCCCTTAAAAATTTTATCAAAGGCTACCATATATTCCGGCTTAGAACCCCTAAAGCTATAAATGCACTGATCTTCATCTCCCACTGCAAAAATCGAATTATCTTTATTAATTAATTTTAAAAACTCCATTTGTAATTCATCACAGTCTTGAAATTCATCTACTAAAACATACATAAATAATTTTCTATATCTATAAAGTATATCTTTATTTTCTTTAAACAAATTTATAATTTTTATAGATAAATCATCAAAATCCCATAATCCATTATTAGACTTATATTCTTCATATTCCTTTAAACACTCTTCAAAAATATCCCTAGGCATAGTTGGACTATATTCTTCTATTTTCTTTAAGGATGTTTTAAAAAGGGATATATTATTTAAAACTTCTTTTATTTTATCTTCACTTACATCATCTGAATATTTTGTAAGAACAGACATTATTATCTTATAACAATTAGCTCCATTAATAATTTTGACATTATAGCCCTCTCTTAAGAGTATCTTATAAAACAGTCCATGAAAAGTTCCAAAAAAGGGAGCCTTTTCCCTGTTAAATAAATTTTTATATCTGCTTCTCATATTATCAGCAGCTGCTCTTGTAAAGGTAATTACTATTATATTAGCTATATTAATATTTAAATCTACAACTAAATGATTTACCCTATTTATAATTACGGTAGTTTTTCCTGAACCAGGAGCAGCAACTACAAGTACATTTCTATTTTTTATGTAAACTGCTTCTTTTTGATATTTGTCTAACTTAATAATAACAATCTCTCCTTCTGCCTTTAATTATTACCCTTATTATAAAATTAATTACTATATTGTAATAATTTCTTTATCATTGTAAAATATTATTATTGTATTTGTATATTCATTAGATTATTTTATATAATCATTTTAATATAAAAGGAGAATAAAATGGAAAACTTAATTAGATTTGATGTCACTAACGAACGTAATCTTACTATGTTAGTAGACTTCTATGAGCTTACAATGGGAAACGGATATTTTAATAAAGGTGTTCAAGATAAAATAGCATACTTTGATATGTTTTTCAGAAAAATTCCTGATGATGGCGGATATTGTATTATGGCAGGCGTTGAACAGCTAATACAATATTTAAATAACTTAAATTTTACTAATTCAGATATAGAATTTTTAAAAAGTAAAAATTTATTTTCTGAAGAATTTTTAGAATATTTAAGAAACTTTAAATTTGAATGCGATGTTTGGGCAATTCCAGAAGGTAATTTTGTTTTTCCTTATCAACCTTTAGTTACAGTTAGAGGCCCTGTTGTACAGGCTCAATTTATTGAAACCATGCTTTTACTTACAATAAATCATCAAACTCTTATTGCAACTAAAGCAAACAGAATTTGCAGAGCTGCTGCTGGCAGGACGGTAATGGAATTTGGTTCCCGTAGAGCTCAAGGCTATGATGGAGCAATTTATGGTTCAAGAGCTGCCATAATAGGCGGATGTGATTCTACTGCTTGTACAATATCAGATAAATACTTTAATGTTCCTGCTGTTGGAACTATGGCTCATAGCTGGGTTCAATTATTTGATTCTGAATATGAAGCCTTTAAAGCATGGGCAGAAAGTTATCCTGATAACTGTTCACTTTTAATAGATACTTACAATGTTTTAAAATCTGGATTACCAAATGCAATTAAGGTTTTTGACGAAGTATTAAAACCTTTAGGAAAGAGACCTAATAGTATTAGAATAGATTCTGGTGACATTGCCTATCTAACCAAGAAATGCAGAAAAATATTAGATGATGCTGGTTATAAGGATTGTAGAATATTAGTTTCTAACTCCTTAGACGAACATATAATTAGAGATGTATTAAATCAAGGAGCATGTATCGATGCCTTTGGAGTTGGTGAAAGATTAATAACAGCAAAATCTGAACCTGTATTTGGTGGTGTCTATAAATTAGTTGCAGTTGAAAATGATGATAAAATAGTACCAAAAATTAAAATTAGCGAAAATACAGAAAAAATTACTAATCCAGGCTTTAAGAAAATTTATAGAATATTTGATAAAGATACTGATAATGCTATCGCTGATCTTATAACTCTTCATGATGAAGTAATCGATGAAACTAAGCCATTAGAAATCTTTCATCCTATTGAAACTTGGAAGAGAAAGAGAATTACTAACTTCTATGCTAAAGAATTGATGGTCAAGATTTTTGACAAAGGTAATTTAGTTTATAAGAGTCCTTCAGTACTAGAAATAAAAGAATTTTCTAAAAAAGAAAGTAAAAAAATGTGGCCTGAAATTTTAAGATTTGAAAATCCTCATACCTATTATGTTGATTTATCTCAAAAGTTATGGGACTTAAAGCAAGAATTACTTCATAAGGGTAGCTACTAATAATAAAGAATTTTAAGTAATAAAAAAGATATGTTTTCATATAAAAATAACAGTTAAGAGTAATTTCTAAATAAATTGAAACTTTCTTAACTGTTATTTTTATTATGTTAATTTTATCTTAATAATTTATAACCTTTTCACTACTAGTAAAATTTAAATATTCACTTTGTGAATAGTATTCATCTTCTAATCCAAATAATAAAGCATCATTATTTTTCAACTCATTATTATTTGATAAAAATTCCCTAAAGGGACAAATTTCATGTCCAACTTCCTCTGAATATAATGGGCATGTATTATAACAGCTTACTTTTTCTTTCTTTGTTGACCAAAATGGACATATGCTCAAATTTCTCACCCCATTGCGATATTTTTATATAACCTTTTTACACCATTATAGTATATATATTTAGAAAAATAAAGTAATTTAACCTTTTTTAGAAAAATTTAATATTTAATGGGCAATTTTTTTACTCCAATCTAAAGAATAAAAATATAAATCCCAAAGTTTTCCTTCATCTACTCCAATTATATTGCATAGTTTTTTTATTTTATCTTCTTCAACTTTTTCATAGGCTAAGACTAAATTAAGAATATTTCTAAGAATACTTTCCTCTCCTAACAAGGCTTCCTTAATATTATTGTTTATAGGCAAGTCCTTAAGAAGATTTTTTAAATCCTTATCCATCATTAAATGGAGATTAGAAAATAATCCTACTAAAAATGCATCTTCTTTCTTTTCATATTCTATTAATTCTGCAATTCTTTCACAGAATTTTGCCCTTATTACCGTATTAGAAGTATGTTCATCATTACCATTAGAGGAAAGCTCTATAACAGATAATACAGATAACCACTTCATTAACTCTTCCTTACCAATAAGCATAATAGCTTCTTTTATAGAACTTATTTTTTCAATAAAATTAAAATAAGAAGAATTTATAAATTTAAAGAATTTATAGGTTAAGGCAACATCTCTTTTTATCATATTTTCTATCTTTTCAAAGTTACTATCTTCCTTTATTAATTCTGCTAAAATTAGAAAGATACTGCTATTTTTTATTTTTATATCCTTACCCAAAAATATAGAAGGTTTACTATAATAATAACCCTGAAAATAACGAAATCCCAATTCCTTTGCTTCATTTAAAGCTTCAAGGTTTTCTATTTTTTCTGCTAACATTTTTATATTATGCTTCTTACATAGCTCTGCTATTTTTATTCTTGCTTCCTTTGTTGATAATAAAAAATCTACTTTTACAAAATCCACAAGATTAACAAATTTTTTAATATCCTCTTCATTTTCAACATCATCTAAAGCTAGGGAATAGCCTTGCTTCTTTAAGTTATTCAAATTTTTTATTACTTCTTCAGTAGGATTTACATTTTCTAATATTTCTATTACTACCTTATCCTTTGGCAGCAATGTAGCTATATTCTTATTGATTAATTTTTCTGGAAAATTTACAAAACCTATCTTATTATTTGTTAAATTATCTATACCAAAAGAATTTATATTTTCTATCACTTGATAAGTTGCTAATTCATCTTCTATTTCTGAATTAAAACTATTTATTGTTGAATTCCTATATAATAATTCATATGCAACAACTTTTTCTTCACAATCATATATTCCTTGTCTTGCTATAAAAATATCCATAGTCTCATCCTCGTATTACTTCCTTATAATTATGTGTTAATTATACAATATTTAGCAGAAACTTGAAATATATTTGATATTTTCATATTTTTATTTTCAAATTTTTTATAATCTATTGAAAGTCTGACAAGGATTGTTTAAAATAATGTTATTATAATTGAAAGTACGAGCATTTAATTAATATTAATTATCTTTTAAAATATAATATTAATAAGTAAGTAATATTGACTTTTAATTACTATTCATATATAATAAAACTAAAATATATAAGGGATGGTGCACTATGGAAAATATTACTTCTATTTTCAAAGAGAAGAAACTTAAACTGACTCCTCAAAGACTAGCAGTTTATAAATATTTAATGAGCACACACGATCATCCTTCTGCAGAAATTATATATAAAGCTCTTCAGCCTGAATATCCTACTATGAGCTTAGCTACTGTCTATAAAGCTCTAAAGACTTTAGTGGAAGTTAACTTAGTACAAGAAATTAATGTTGGTGAAGGAAACTTTAGATATGATGCAAACTCAACAGAACATGCACATATTCAATGTATAAACTGTGGTAAGGTAACTGATTTAGAAAACATTTCGTTTTCAGCTCTAAATAAAACAGCTGAGGAGAATTCCGAATATAAAATTTTATCAAATAAAATTTTCTTCTACGGATTATGTACAGATTGTAATAAATAAAGTTAGGAATTTATCCCTAGCTTTTTTTTATTTACAATAATTTGAATATTAATATTTATCTCTCATATAATTAAATGAGGTGATATAATGACTAAACTTATTATAATAAAGAAAAAAGATGTTCTTTATTACATATTAGCTGTATTGCTTTTATTAACTTTATTATTTATGATTTCCTTATATTTCAACAATAATAACCATATGATTGAAGATGCAATAAATGTGTTTACTCCAATAAACACTAAAAATCATTCTGATTTTGATTTAACTGGTGACGGAATTAATGACGAAGTAGAAATTACAAAAGAAAATAATAAATATCTTGTAAATATAAAATCTAACAATAAAGAATACTCCTTAATTAATAAAGAAGGCTCTAGATATCTTGGAGACTGCGTAAACAAATGGCCAATTAAAATAGAAGTATTTGATTTATCAAGAGATAATATTCCTGAAATAATTGTAAGAACTTCCGTAGATAATCTTCCAATAAACTACATTTTTAATTGGAATGGAGAAACATTTACAAATATATTAACAACAAATGATAATTTAGTTGGAATATTAGATTCTACTAATAATAAAAGCAGCAAATTTTTCTCTTTATCTTCAAAAAAAGGAGATAGTTCTTCCAAGGGTTTTATTTTATTAGATGATCAGCTTAAAGATATTTCTTTTTCAAATACTAAAATTCCGGCACTTTCTCATATTCAAAAATTTATTGATATAATTGAAGCACCTTATGATTTACTAACTCCTCCTGATATTTTTTCATCTGATATAAATAGTTCAGAATTAGCAATCTTATGGAATTTAAATAAAGATAACTATAGATACGCCTTTCAAAATGGCTATTTTATGGACTATGAATGGAACAAAGAAGGAGAAGTACACAGCCTTAGCTGGCTTTTATCCTTTGAAGAGGTAAACCATAAAGATGATACAGTTATTCCTAAGGAACTGCTCATTTACTTAGATATTAAAAAAGATCAATATAATAATTATAAAATTTATTCAATTCAAAAACTTTAAAAATATAGCTGTCATATAGTCATCTATGTGAAATACTGAATTTACATTTTATAATTCATAATTTCGATTAAAATGCATAAAGAAGTTTATTAATACTGAAACTACCCATAACGGTCCATTACTTTTCTTATTATAACCAAAAAAATTAAAAGGCCGCATAATTGCGGCCTTAAAGGGGATTGGGGGGGTTTAGCTTAAATGAAAATTTCTTTTCATTTGCTATAGGAGAATGTTTCTCCGGTACATTTATATTATTTACATATTGTATTTTTTTATACTTATTTTTTCTTATTTTATATATCCATTTTTATAAGCTTCTATTATTTTGTCAATAAATTCTACTTTATTTGGATTTATAATGACTTTTATTGCTTGCAATATTTTTAAATTTTCATCATCATTATTTCTTATTTTAGCTTCATCCTTTTTTTCTCCTATGTTTAAATCATCACTGCTAGAATTATTCATTCCAGCAAAATTCCCTAAGCCTAAATTATTCATCATATTTTGCAAAGACCCTAAATCTAATCCCATATTATTCAAATTAGGATTATTATTATTGTTGTTTGCTCCCTGATTCAAATTAAAATTGTTTAAATCTAGTCCATCCATTTTCATTGAAGATAACATATTCCCAATCTGACTCATATCTATATTAGAACCTAGCATACTCATTAATTGAAGCGGATTTATTCCAAAGGGAGAACTATTTAAAAGGTTAGAATTAGTTCTTTCCTCTTTTTCCCTTCTACGCCTTCTTCTCTTTGACATTTAGCGTCCTCCTATTATTATTTCTTCCTTCATTATATGTACTAAAATAAAATATGTTAAAGTTTTAAGACATTTTTTTGGAGGGCACAGCCCTCCATCCTCTATTCTACTAGTAAGCTCCACCGAATGAGTTACACAAAGAACCTCCGAATAGTAAGAATAATAATATTATTAACCATGAGCAATTATTATTTAATAGTCCAGCCCAACAAGCTATTAATAAGAATATTATAGGTTGTAAACAGCTGTCTACTCCTTGAAATCCAAATGAATCACAGCAGCAGATATCTTTGCAGCAATTCTTTTTCTTAGACATAATTACCTCTCCTTTCCTTACTTAATTAGATTATTGATCCATTTAAAAAGTTATTATTGTCTACTGTTGAAGTACAGCGATTGCAAATGAATAGAAGCACTAGTAAGAATAAGAAGCCACAACTATTAGATTGTATTCCTTGTACTCCTTCATCTCTTCTTCTATTTGAGCAGCAGCAATCTCTTCTTCTACCACTATAGAATAGGATTAATAAAATCCATATCCAACAGTTAAAGCCACAACCATTATTACAGTTTTGTATAGGGCTTACTCTATCATTACAATCGTAAGAATTTAAGCCATTTAGAATATCATTTACTTCCATAACTTATTCCTCCTTGAGATTTTGTTAAAATATTTAATTTTATAATACATACTATTCTCGAAAATATTAATTGTCACTATTTTTATTGTAATATTATTATTTTTTATAAATAAAAAAGACTTATTTTATTTATTAAGGAATAATTATAGAAGAAAAATTATAAACAAAATATAAAAAAAAGTAGATAATTCATATTATATGATTTATCTACTTTAAGTTCTATTACTTTGTATCCCTATACTAAAGTATATATTTTTACTTTTAATTACTAGTTACTTCACCATCTATTACGTTAGAATTAATATCACAAAATAGCTTATCTACTAATTCATCTTTTCCTTTTTTATTTAAAGAAGAAAAGAAATATAATTTATCTTCCTTAGTTAGTTTTAATGTTTCTCTAATTACCTTTTCACTCTTTTTTTGCTCATTATTTGATAACTTATCGCTTTTAGTTGCAATTATCACTTCGTCATATCCATAAAATTTAATCCATTCATGCATTTGAATATCGTCTGCCGTTGGTTTATGTCTGGAATCAACTAAAAGTATTACTCTTTTTAATTCCTCTCTCCCTTTAAGATAAGTTTCTATTGTTTTACCCCAGCTTTCCTTTTCAGCCTTAGATACTTTCGCATATCCATATCCAGGTAAATCAACAAGATAAAATTCATTATTATTTATTATAAAAAAGTTTATTAATCTTGTTTTTCCTGGAGTTTGACTCACCTTTGCTAATTTTCTTCTATTAGTCAATGCATTTATTATAGAACTTTTTCCTACATTTGATCTTCCAACAAAAGCAACCTCTGGCAAACCTGTTTGAGGATATTGATTTTTCTTTACTGCAGATATAACAAAATCTGCATTTTTAATTTTAAACAATTGTATCAACTCCAATTATAGCATTTTTTATTACTTCATTAACATGATCAACAGTTATTATATTTAACTTATTTTTCACTGATACCGGTATTTTTATCAAGTCTTTCTCATTTTCTTTTGGAATTATTATTGTATCTATACCAGCTCTATATGCAGCTATAGATTTTTCTTTAAGACCTCCAATTGCAAGTACCCTTCCTGTTAATGTTACTTCTCCAGTCATTGCAACATTGCTTCTAACTTTTTTATTAGTTAACGCAGAAACTATTGAAGTAATTATTGTCACACCTGCAGATGGTCCGTCTTTTTTAATAGCCCCTTCAGGAAAATGTATGTGAATATCAGTTTTCTTATAAAAATCTTCATTAATTCCAAATAATTTTGCATTAGCTCTTACAAAACCAAAGGCAATTTTAGCTGATTCCTGCATTACATCTCCTAATTGTCCTGTAAGGGTTAACTTTCCAGTTCCTTTCATAACAACTGTTTCTACTGGCAATGTATCGCCACCAGCAGCAGTCCAAGCCATGCCTTTAACTACACCAACTCTATCTTCTTTTTCCTTTATATCAAAACTATATATTTTTCTTCCTAGATACTTTTCTAACCTATTTGAAGCTATTGAGATAGATTGCTTATTTGTTTTAAGCATTTCAGTAACTGACTTTCTAATTAACTTACCTATTACTCTTTCTAAACTTCTTACCCCAGCTTCCCTTGTGTAGTAATTAATTATATCTTTTATCGCAGAATCTGATATTTTAAATTGTTCATTTTTTAACTCGTATTCTTTTAATAATTTAGGAATTAAGTGCTCCTTTGCAATATGATACTTTTCTTCATAAGTATATCCAGATACTTCTATTACTTCCATTCTATCTAAAAGCGGAGCTGGTATTGTATCAAGAGAATTAGCTGTAGTAATAAATAGTATTTTTGATAAATCTAAATCTAATTCCAAATAATTATCTCTAAAGGTACTGTTTTGTTCACTATCTAAAACTTCTAGTAAAGCATCTGCTACATTTCCTCTAGTATCATAGCCAAGTTTGTCAATTTCATCTAATAAAACTAAAGGGTTATTTACCTTTGTTTCTTTTAAAATATAAGCAAATCTTCCTGGTATAGCACCAATATATGTCTTTCTATGCCCTCTTATTTCTGCTTCATCTCTTACTCCACCTAAGGACATTCTAGAAAATTTTCTATTTGTAGCATTGGCAATAGACTTAGCAATTGATGTTTTACCTACACCTGGAGGACCAACTAAACATAATATTGGACCCTTTAAACTCTTAGTATGCTGCTTAACTGCTAAATATTCAATTATTCTCTCTTTTACTTCTTCTAAACCATAATGTTCTTTATTTAATATATTTTCAGCTTCTTTAATATCAAAACTATCCTTAGTTGATTTATTCCATGGAATATCTAATATCCAATCAAGATAATTTCTAATAACATTCCCCTCAGAACTAAATCCACCTATATTTCTTAGTCTTGATAATTCATTATTTGCTCTTTCTTTTACTGCTTTAGGTAATTTTAACTTGTTTATTCTTTCTTCATATTTCTTTATTTCTTTCTTTTCTTCATCATCTTCACCGATTTCTTCTTGAAGAATTTTAATTTGTTCCCTAATATAATATTCCTTTTGAGACTTATCTACAGTCTCTTTAAGTTTTTTACCTAATTGTTTTTCTAAATTTAATATATCAATTTCTTTTTCAAGTAATATTAAAAGCTTCTCTATTCTTTTTATTACATCTAATTCTTGTAATATTTCTTGCTTTTTATTTTCATCAAATACTACATAGGAAGCTACTATATCTGCTAGTTCACTATAATTACTAATGGAATCAAATATAGTCATAAGGGAAATACTAGTATTGCTTGATGCTTTTAAATATCTTTTAAAACTTTTCTTTAATGTGTTAATATAAGCTTCTATATTTTCATATTCACTATTAGAAGGCTCCTTTATTCTTTTCAGTTCAGCTTCTATATATTTATCTTCTGATTTAAAAGATATTAATTCTCCTCTGTCTACTCCTTCAACTAATACTCTAATTATATCATTAGGTAACTTTATTATTTGTTTAATCTTACAGATAGTACCAATAGAATATATATCATCAAAATTTGGTTCATCAATTTCATAGTCTATTTGACTTACTAAAAATATTTCTGTTTGATTTTCTACAGCTGCATCAATTGCTGCTTTAGATTTTTCTCTACCTATATCAAAGTGTATTACCATTTTAGGGAAAACACTAATTCCTCGTAGAGGAATTAAAGGTAAAGTAATTATATTTTCACTCATCTTATCTCATCTCCTCTGTAAAATTACTATATTAATTATAATATAACATAAGAATTTTACTAATCTATTTATAATAAGTATTTTAGCTTATTTAGAATTTTATAACAATAATATTATAATATAAAGATAACTTTTATCAATGTCAAAAATGTTAACAATAAATTATTAAAAAAGAAGATTTATTAAATATTCTAGAAGATAATAATTAAATAAAATAATTGACAGCTAAAACCGAGAGTTGATATTATATAATTTTTCCCAAAATATATCAACCTCTTTTTCTAACTGCCAATTATCCTTACCTTATTCTCCTTTTGCTGATAACACATCTATATTATCATTAATTTTAATATTATCATCCTTATCTATTTTTCCTTCCCTAGCTACTGCTATCTTTAAAACTTCCATAATAGATGTCACAGGTATTACTTTAATATTTTTCATTTCCTTAAAAGAATCACTCCAATTTTCCATAGGTATTATAACTTTTTTGGCACCTGCTTTTTCAGCTGCTTGAATCTTTGCCAAAATTCCTCCTACCGGTCTAACCTCTCCCAAAATACTGATTTCTCCAGTCATAGCAACCTTGTTATCTATTTCAATATTACTAATTGCACTATAAATAGCCATTGCTATTGCTATTCCTGCTGATGGCCCATCCACAGGCATACCTCCTGGTATATTGATATGTATATCAAAGTTTTCACATTCTAATTCATAAATATTATTAAGAACAGTAAGTACATTTTGTATTGAAGAATAAGCTGTACTCTTTCTTTTTATTTTTCTATTATTGGAACTTAATTCTTCCTCTTCGATTATACCAGATACCTTTAGATTTCCTAATCTCCCCTTTACTCTCTTTGCAGCTGCTTCAATTTCCATTAAAATTCCGATATTAGCTCCATGAACTGCCAAACCATTTACTACTCCTACTAAAGGCTTATTTTTAACTCTCTTATCGGGAATTTGTGTATAATTACCATTTTCTATTACCCATTGTATATCATCAGCATTTATGTTTTTTCTGTCCTCATTTATTGCAATTCCTGATGCTAATTGAATTAAATTTACTACTTCTCTTCCATTTGTACAATATTTAGACACCAATTCTAAAGAGCTATCACTGATTTCTAAATTTACCTTTTTAACGGTATTAACAGCTATTTTTCTTATATCATCTTTTTGCAAAGCCTTAAAGAATATCTCAACACATCTTGATCTAATAGCTGGAGGAATTTCTTCTGGACTTCTTGTCGTTGCACCAATTAACCTAAAGTCTGCAGGTAATCCATTATCAAATATCTCTTTTATATAGTCAGGCATATTGGGATTTTCACTGCTATAATAAGCACTATCTAAGAACACCTTTCTATCTTCAAGCACTTTCAATAACTTATTTAACTCTATAGGATGAAGTTCTCCTATCTCATCTAAAAATAATATTCCCCCGTGGGCTTTTGTTACAGCTCCTGGTTTTGGTTGCGGTATTCCTGCAACTCCCAAAGATCCTGCTCCCTGATAAATTGGATCATGTACAGAACCAATTAAAGGATCTGCAATCCCCCTTTCATCAAATCTAATAGTTGTAGCATCAATTTCTACAAACTTAGCATTCTGATTAAAAGGAGAATTATTTCTCTTTTTAGCTTCTTCCAAAACTAATCTTGCTGCAGCTGTTTTACCAACTCCAGGAGGCCCGTATATTATTACATGTTGAGGATTTGGTCCACATAAAGCTGCCATTAAGGCTTTTATACCATCCTCCTGCCCCATTATCTCATCAAAGCTTGAAGGTCTGCTTTTTTCTGTTAGAGGCTCTGTTAAACTAATGCTCCTCAACTTATTTAACTTATCCATTTCCTTCTTATTCTCTTTTTCAATAACTATCTTACTGGTCTTTCTATTACTATTAGACATCATATAGTATATAAATATTATCATTGTGGTTACTTGAAGTAATATTAATAATTCATTCATAGCTTCTGCATTACTATTTATAATGCATCCTCCCTTCTTACTATTGTCATATCAATTATTATTGACTTCATTATTGGTTAATATTCTATACAAAATAGTTATTCTTTTGTGAAGTGCATAGTTAAGAGTGTACATTTCACTGTTTAGGATGATTTTCAGCTAGCCGAGAAGCTAAAACAAAAAACTGCTGACATTAAGTCAGCAGTTTAAAATCTGAACATATACATTAACTGTGCACTAAGCACTGTAAACTCTAAACTGATTAAGCTGTTTCTATATCTTTTCTTTTCTTTCCTTTTTTAGAAGCTTTTAATTGAGGTCTTACTTCCCCTTCTTTTAATCTAATAATTTCAGGTGATTTTTTTTCTTTAATACAGTCTTCATGTATAATAACCTTTGAAATTGTTTCATCTGAAGGTATATCATACATTACTTCTGTCATAGTTTCTTCAACTATTGATCTTAGACCTCTTGCTCCAGTTTTTCTTTCAATTGCTTTGTTTGCAATGGCTGTTAATGCCTTTTCATCAAATTCTAATTCAACATTATCCATTTCAAATAGTTTTTTATATTGTTTTACTAGAGCATTTTTTGGCTGAGTAAGTATATTGATTAAAGCTTCTTTATCTAAACTTTCTAAAGTTACTATGACTGGTAATCTACCAACAAACTCAGGAATAAGACCAAATTTTAATAAATCTCCAGGCATTATTTCCTTAAGAAGCTTTCCTACATCTTTTTCATTCTTAGATGCAATTTCTGCTCCAAATCCTATAGAACTTCTTTGAGTTCTCTTTTCTATTATTTTATCTAAGCCATCAAAAGCTCCACCACAAATAAATAATATATTAGATGTATCTATTTGAAGGAATTCTTGATGTGGATGTTTCCTGCCACCTTGTGGTGGTACTGCGGCTGTTGTTCCTTCTAATATTTTTAATAAAGCCTGTTGAACACCTTCTCCCGAAACATCTCTTGTTATTGAAGGGTTTTCAGATTTTCTAGCAATTTTATCTATTTCATCAATATAAATAATTCCTTTTTCTGCTCTTTCGATATCATAATCTGCATTTTGAATTAGTTTTAATAAGATATTTTCAACATCTTCACCAACATAACCAGCTTCAGTTAATGTTGTTGCATCTGCAATTGCAAAGGGAACATTTAAGAACTTAGCTAAGGTTTGCGCTAATAAAGTTTTTCCTGAACCAGTTGGTCCTAATAATAAAATATTACTTTTTTGAAGTTCTATTTCATCATCTATAATATTTGAACTAATTCTTTTATAATGATTATAAACAGCAACAGCTAAAGATTTCTTAGCTTGTTCTTGGCCAATAACATACTGATCTAAATAGTTTTTTATTTCTCTTGGCTTAGGAACTGTTGTTGTATCTATTTCTACATGATTTTCAAATTCATCTGCTATTATCTCTGAACATAAATCTATACATTCATCACAAATATATACTCCTGGTCCAGCTATTAATCTTTTTACTTGTTCTTGATATTTACCACAAAAAGAACATTTTAATTGTTTTTTATCGTCGTATTTAGCCATAAATTCACCTCGCTTAAGTTAAGATAAAACTATTTTTTATCGCTAGCTAAATTATTTTTAGTAATAACCTTATCTACTAATCCATAATTCATAGCTTCTTCTGCAGACATAAAGTTATCTCTTTCAGTATCTGCTTTAATTTTTTCTAAAGGCTGATTAGTATTTTCGCTTAATATTTTATTTATTATTTCTTTAATCTTTAATATTCTATTTGCATGTATTTCAATATCTGTCGCTTGACCCTTAAACCCTCCAAGAGGTTGATGTATCATTATCTCACTATTAGGTAATGCAAATCTTTTACCTTTTGCTCCAGAAGAAAGTAAAAATGCTCCCATAGAGGCAGCCATACCTATACATATAGTTGAAACATCTGGTTTTATATATTGCATAGTATCATAAATTGCCATTCCTGAAGTAATTGATCCACCTGGACTATTTATGTAAAGATAAATATCTTTATCAGGATCTTCACTTTCTAAAAATAACAATTGTGCAACCACTAAATTTGCAGTATCATCATTTATTTCTCCACTTAACATGATTATTCTATCTTTTAAAAGTCTTGAAAAAATATCGTATGATCTTTCTCCTCTGCCTGTTTGCTCTACGACCATTGGAACTAAACTCATTGTATTCACTCCTTTTCTTCTTTACTCCCTCTTATATAATATATCCATATTAAAAAAAACTAATTATATTTGCTTATAATAAAATTATATAAAACTTTATTAATTTTGTTAATAAGTACTTGAAATAATTGCCAGAATTTTATTCTGGCAATTATTTTATAATATTTTATTAATTATTTTCTACTAATAACTTTAAAGTTTTTTGAATTTTAACATCATATTCTAATGCTGATTTTTGATTCTTTATTAGTAAATCAATCATTTTTTCATCATTTGCTGCTGAATACATTTCTGCAACTTCTTTAGCTCTTTCCTTTAGTTCTTCTTCAGTTGCTTCAATATTTTCAGCTTTTATAATTTCTTGTAATACTAAATCAGTTTTTACTTTATTAAGAGCATTTTCTCTCATGAAATCTCTTGTTTTTGCTTCATCTGATCCAGTGAATTGATAATATTGTTCTAAGTTTAATCCTTGATATTGAAGTCTTTGCTCTAAGTCTTTTAGCATTGAATCAATTTCTTTTTCTACCATTACTTCTGGAACATCAATAGTTGCATTTTCAACTACTGCTTTGATAACAGCATCTTCAAATTCTCTTTCTTCTCTAGCTTTATTATTCTTTTCTAAATTAGACTTAATATCTTCTTTTAATTCTGCTAATGTTTCAAATTCTGAAGCTTCACTTGCAAACTCGTCATCTAATGCTGGTAATTCTTTTACCTTTATATCCTTAACTAGAACTTCAAATCTTGCTTTTTTATTATTTAGATCTTCTCTTCCATAGTTTTCTGGGAATGTTACATTAACATCTACCTTATCTCCTACTTTAGCACCAATTAATTGGTCTTCAAAATTATCTATGAAAGTACCTGAACCAATTTCAAGGGAATAGTCCTTACCTTCTCCCCCTTCAAAAGCAACATCATCAATAAAGCCTTTGAAGTCTATAACTGCTATATCACCTTTAGCAATTTCTCCATCTTCTTTACTTTCTATTCTTGCATTCTTTTCTTGCATTTCTTTTAATCTATTTTCTACATCTTCATCATTAACTGGGTATGTAGGTCTTTCAACTTTTAATCCTTTATATTCACCCAATTGTACTTCTGGATAAACTGTTACTTCTGCAGTATAAACAAAATCCTTTCCTTCTTCTGCTGTAACTATATCTATCTTTGGATAATCAACTGGCTTAATATCATTTTCATCTAATGCCTTTCCATATGAAGAGTCTATTGCAAAATTAATTGCATCTTCTAAAAGAACTCCAATTCCATAATATTTTTTAACTATATTTATTGGAACTTTTCCCTTTCTAAATCCTGGGACATTAAAGCTTTTTACATTCTTTTTATAAGCCTTTTTTATAGCTTCATCAAATTTTTCTGCTTCAACAGTAACTTCTAGTTTAACTAGATTCTTCTCTATTTTTTCCATTTTAGCCTTCATTGTACTCTTCCTCCTAAAATAGTGCATACTATCGTGATTAATATAACTATGCTATTATAACATATTTCATGAATTATTTTCAAATATTTGTTTAAATTTCGTACTAATTAATTAATTGCCCGTTTTGATTTACATATTTAACATTGCCATCTATTGATACTTCTAAACCTTTATCTGTTAAATTATTTAATTTCACATCTTTACCCTTTGAATTCCATAGAGTTGTATGTGTTTTACTATCAATATCAACAATCCATATATATTTATTTAAATCATATCCAAAATAAGGTACATTACTTATATATGCTGCCTTAGTATCAGAAATAAATTTAGCTTCTACATTCCATAGATAATTATCATAAGTTTTTATAACAGCATTCTTCTCAAAAACTTCTCCATTAGGGGCAATATAATTTGGTGCATGTATAATTTCTTCTGCTTTATCAGTTTTGAATATTTTCATATCTTGATTCTTATCAATAGTTAATACCACTGTTTTTGATGGATTTATTGAATAAGTTAAGTTAGCTTTATTTTCTTTAACATCTTTAAATTTCTTGACACCATTTAGCTCTTCATATTCAAGAACTAAAGTATCACTTTCATTCACTTTAAGTTCTATAAGTTTTTCTTCGACTTTTTCTTCTTCCAACTTTTCTGTAGTCTCTTCTATAATATTTTCTTCAATTGGACTTTCTTCATTAGAAGAAATATTATCGCCAGAATCAATCCATGCTTGAATTTTATCCTTTAGAGAATCAAAATTTATATTACTTATTAGTGATTTTGAAAGTATGATAATTATTGCTGCTAATATAAGACTAGAAATTAAGATTATTCTTTTTCGGCGTGCTCTCATTTTTCTCTCATACTCTCTACTAAATATGCTAGGCTTCCTCACACCCAAAACCCTCCTGTTATTATTTTTTATATAAAATTATCTATTATAAAAAGTATCTACATTTAATTATATATAAATACCTATTAATCTAAATTATTTTCTACAACCACACTTTTTTCCGCTGCTTTTTGTGCTGCAACATCCACCACATTTAATTAGTCCAAGATCTCTTAAATCTCCTATGGATAATTTAGCTACATTTTCATCATAATCTTCATAGTCTGGTGTAGATTTTAGTATATCCTTATCAAATTCTAACATTAACAATCACCTCATTATCTATTATATACTTAAATTTAAATATTCCATATATATATTTTAAATTTTACATAAATTTATACTTTTTCCTAATTATATTTAATTTTATATTAAACTTTTTTATTTTTTTTGATTTTTTTTAAAATATATTGGTTTTTTCGCCCAAATATACTATAATTATATATAATAATACAGTATTTTTTATAGCACACAAAGTATTATCTCTAAATTAATAACCCCATAATGTTCATTTCTCCCTTAAAATGAACATTAATCCCTTATAAAGAGCTGGAAACAGCTCTTTTTATTATAAAAATTATATTTACACTTGACATTTATAGATAATTTTCATTTTTGTCGAAAATCTATACTTATTTCAAAAGGTGTTACAAAATCTTGTAACACCTTTAACATTTCAATAAGGCTTAAATTATTCCTTCCCCTATAAATTACCAATTTACTATAGGTAATTCCATGGATTTACAGCTTGTCCGTTTATTCTTATTTCAAAATGAATATGAGGACCTGTACTCATTCCTGTAGATCCAACATATGCAATAACTTCTCCCTGACTAACAGCTTGGCCGTTACTTACAAGCAATTGACTATTATGAGCATATAATGTTTGAACTCCGCCACCATGATCTATTATTACTACATTACCAAAGTCAGACATCCAGCCGGAATAAGCCACAACACCACTCTTTGAAGCATACACAGGAGCACCATAAGGATCTGCAAAGTCAACTCCTCTGTGATAACCTGCTACTCCAGTAACAGGATTTATTCTCGGTCCAAAATCATCAGTTACAGGACCATAACCTGGTCTTATAAATCCTTCTGAACTTGGATTATTCACTGTCCCTCCATTATTTTGATTATTACCACTATTATTATTTATTTCATTTAAAATACTATTCAATTGTGCCTCTAATTCTTCATTATATGCGGTTAAATCACCAATTTCATTTTCTAATTGTTCTTCTTGAGATGAAAGGCTATTAATAATACTTGTTTTTTCTGTTTCTAAAACATATAATTCATTCATCTTACTTTCATGTTCATTTTTCTTAACTAGTAACTCTTCTTGAACTTTAAGCAATTCCTCTTGTTTTTCAACTAAAGAGTTTTTGCTTATTTCTATTTCTTCTAATTTTTTATTTATTTCTTCCTTTTCATTATGTAATTGATTCTGTATATCTCTTAATTCTTGTACTAATTGCTTGTCCATTGACATTATTTTTATTACATCTTCTACATTGCTAAAAAATTCTGATAAACTTTTACTTTCTAAAACCATATATATCATATTTGTTGCAACATCTATTTTATAATAACTTCTTATTCTATTCTCTAATAACCCTTTTGCTTCTTCTTCTTCCTTTTTCTTTTCTTCAATTAAACTTTCCTTTAAAGAAATTTCATTATTAGCATTTTCAATTTCTACATTAATAGAATTTATTTCTTCTTGTACTTCATCTATTTTTATTTGATAAGAATCTGCCTCGTCTTGAGCTTTTTGAAGCTCTATGCTCTTTGAATCTATTTCATTTAAAACTCCTTGCAGCTCTTCTGATTCAATACCTATTTTATTAATTATTTCATTCTTTTTCTTTTCTAATTCCTGTATGTTAGAGTTGTTTTGTTCTATTTTCTCCTGAAGAGAGCTTTTTGTTTCTGCTAAGGAAATCATATTATTAGAAAGAACTACAACCATTGCTGCTGCTATAGCTTTGATACTTTTTTTCATTCTAAACCCCCCCACCTTTAACTTAACTTTTTATAAGTTCTTATTCTAAAATATCTATTATCCATTTATTGCATTGCTTACATTTATAAACTCTAATTACAAAAAGACTTAAAAAAGTTCTGTCTTCTTCGGTTAAATTTTCAGCTTCATCTTTTGTTATAAAATTATCTTCTTCATCTACAAATCCTTGTATTTCTACAATATAATTTTTATTTGTTTTATTACAGCAATCATTATTTCCTACAGTTTCTATTTCTTCATAATTAAGATCTAAACTTAATTCTTGAATTATTGGTATTATATCCTCATAATCTTCTATATTATCTAAAAAATCTTCTTTATAAAACACTAAATCCTTTATTTCGAATATTTTTTTCATAATTACACACCTTTATTTATATTTCATTTTAATTTTATATTTAATCTTATTTTTTATCAAGGTATAAATCTACTAGAAAACGGGAATTTCTACTTTTTAAGACTTTCTTAATAACTCTTCTAATATTTGCTAAGTCTGCCATTGTTATAAACTTCCTTGCATTAAATTATCCATATTGAAAACAATAATAGAGTAAGGTTACTATAAATTTTTAGGAGGATTAATGGTATGGGCGTAAAAGATGATTCTTCAACAAACCAAGGAAAGAAGCAGAAAAAGGAAAAGGCTTCTGGAACTAAGGGTATTAAGAAAAATAAATAGTTTCTATTTACGAAAAAAGGAGCAGCCGCTAATGAATTTCAATTCAATAAGGCGACAGCTCCTTTTATATTTTTCTTTCTTAGTTTTTCTTTTCTAAACTTTCTTTTAATTTTTCAAGTCCAAAAATTAAGGCCCCTCCTATTGCAAAGAACACTATGCTAAAATTACTAAAGTCCATTGGAGGTAATGGATTAGAAAGGGTAGTAGGTCCCATAATTACTGGATATATAGATCCAATCATTAATCCCAGTATTACATATATTGCTTTTGATCTATGATTAGCTAAAACATATTTTAATAATTTTATTGTAGTTAATATTCCTGTAATAATTCCTAAACCAAAAATAACTAAAATAGGCATGTAGCTAAAATCAAAAGAAAGAAATTCTTTAATAGCTGATATTATGGGTACATAAAGACCAAAAATTAATAATAGTGTTGAGCCAGATATGCCTGGTAAAACCATAGCACATATTGCAATAGCTCCACAAACAAATGTATATATGGCTAATCCAATATTTAGATTCCCCATAGATAAATCCATTCCACCACTATTAGTTGAAGGGTTAAAATATGTAATAGCTACTACTATTAAAAATCCAATTATAGCAAAAATTATATTTTTATATTTACCTATTATTTCTTTTCTTTCTTCCTTAAAAACTATAGGTATTGAAAATAATATAAACCCTATAAATAATGAACTTATTTTATAAATATGAGTCTCAAAAACTGAAGCTATAAAAAGTATGGATAAGACAAATCCAGTAATCCATCCAATTCCTATTTTTGACAAAAATTTTATAGCTCCTTTTTTATCTTCTTTACTACTACTAATGGACACTAAAGAATTTAATGAATTTATAAATTCATCATAAAAGCCTAATACAAAGGCTATAGTACCTCCTGATACTCCAGGAACACTGTCTGCTAGTGCCATACAAAAACCTCTAATAAAACTTATGATATACATATTTCCACTCCTAATATCTCTTAAAATTTTTTAACTTTTGCAAGCAAAATTTATTATATCATAATTTATTTGCATATTATATTTAAATTCCTTAAAGTTTTCTAAATTTTGCAAGTGAAATTTAGAAAATTAAAATTAGCATTAGTTTTAATATATATTAAAACTAATGCTAACAATTATTTTTTACCTGGAGTTATCCCCTCAAAAGAATTATAAAAAACTGTTTTGTCAATATCATAACGTTTTTCATGAAGAGGATTTGGTTTAGAATCACTACTTGGATAACCCATTGGTAGAAGAGCTACAGGAATAAGATATTCTGGTAAATCAAACTTCTCCCTTATTGCTTCTGGATCAAAATGACCTACCCAAGTTGTTCCTAATCCTAGCTCAGCAGCTTGAAGCATCATATGAGTTATTACTATACTAGCATCAACCTCTCCCATTTCTTTTTGATCATAAGACCTTTTCCAGCTAACTGTAGAATCATAGCATATTAATAGGGTCAAAGG
>Ga0209537_1001143_pt1 | contig 30673 bp, 32 predicted proteins | sample BioPla4DNA1_FD_187698 | JGI IMG/M metagenome (GOLD analysis project Ga0209537, IMG submission 187698) | Biogas fermentation microbial communities from Germany - Plant 4 DNA1 (SPAdes) (version 2) | ecosystem: Engineered > Bioreactor > Anaerobic > Digestate | place: Bielefeld, North...
TAAATAGGTTTGTTTTTCCAGTAATTATTGTTGTATTATGGTTAGTGGAAATTTGCAGCGCAGGAGGATGAACCCATGCTTGAGCTGATTGGACTGACTAAAAAGTTTGGTAGTGTCACAGCCGTCGACAACCTGTCCTTCACCGTCCAAAAGGGGGAGATTTTTGGCCTTCTTGGTGAGAATGGCGCCGGTAAGACCACTACCCTGAGAATGCTGGCAACCATGCTAAAACCCACTTCAGGAACAGCGCGGCTTGCAGGAATTGATATTGTGAAAGCGCCGGAAGAGGTAAGAGGCAGGGTAGGCATTCTTTTTGGCGGGGAAAGCGGTCTTTATGACAGGCTCACAGTCTATGAGAATATACAGTACTTTGGGGAACTGAATGATATTCCTGTAAAGGAAATCAAGAAACGTATCCAGACGCTTTCTGGTGTATTCGGCATGGACGACTTTCTGGACAAAAGGGCTGGAAAGCTGTCAAAAGGCATGCGCCAGAAGGCCTCCTTCGCCAGAGCCATCATTCACAACCCCGATGTGCTCCTGCTGGACGAGCCTACCTCAGGTCTGGATGTGGGCGCCATGCGTGAGGTCCAATCCTTCCTGAGAAACCAAAAGGACGAGGGCAAAACCATTCTCTTTTCCAGCCACACCATGAGTGAGGTTGAAAAGCTCTGTGACAGGATTGCAGTTATCCATAAGGGCACACTGGTGGACATGGGCACAACTGACGAACTTCTTAAGAAGTACGGAGCCCATGGTCTGGAAGATTTGTTTGTGAGATTGGCAGGTGACGGCAGATGAACTGGAAGCATATCATGATCGTATTCAAAAAGGAATTGAAGGATATTATTCGGGATCGTAAGACGCTGTTTTCCAGCATAATTCTCCCCATTTTTCTTATGCCCGTTATATTCCTCATAGTAGGCGGCGGCACAGAGAGGATGAATGAGGAGATGACAACCCATATCACGGTTGCCCTCACAGCAGACAGCTACAGCCTCGCCGCTCAAAATTTCCTGAAGAAGAGCCTGGAAACGCAAGGTGAGGATATCACAATCGTTGACCCTGTAGAGGATCCCTGGGAAGCCATCAATAGCAAAGAGGCAAAACTGGTGGTATCCCTGGATGGGGATTTTGAGGAAAAGCTCAAAGCCTCCGAGCCGTTTACCCTAAAAATCTATTACGACAACTCCCTCTCCCGCTCAGGCGGCGCGGTAGGCTCCCTGAAATCAGCCATAAACAAGCTGAATGGAGAAATTGCGGCACAGCGTCTTGAAGCTGCAGGTATCGACCCTGATATATTGACTCCGGTTCTTGTAGACACAGAGAATATCTCCAAAACCGGAGATGGAAACATGCTGCTGATGATGATACTTCCCATGCTCATCGCCATGCTGGTGGCCGTGGGAGGTATACCTGCCGCAACCGATCTTGTGGCAGGGGAGAAAGAACGAATGACCTTTGAACCGCTGTTGACCACCCGTCCCAGCAGGATGTCCATTCTGACAGGAAAGTACCTGACTATCAACCTGTTCAGCTTTGCCAGTGTGATTTCGACCCTGATAGGGATGCTTCTCGCCTTCTTTATAAACCCCCGCTCCCTTTCCCTGGGCGTGGGCCAGATCGGCGGATTCAATCTGGATCCCGGTTCGGTGGTCTTATGCCTCATGGTGACCCTTCTTCTGGGAATGACCTTTTCGGGACTTCAGCTGGCCATCAGCACTTATGCCAGATCCTTTAAGGAAGGACAGACCTATCTGTCCCTGCTGATGTTCGCGGTGCTCATTCCTTCCTATGCCACCATGATGGTGATGCCCAGCGATATCCAGCTCTATATGTACCTGATCCCAATACTCAATACCATCTCGGCCTTCAAGCTGGTATTGGGCGGGCTGACCAATTACACCGGCCTAATCCTGGCAGTTGTGACATCGCTGGTCTATGTGGCGCTGTCCCTGGTGATAGCCGCCTCCATGTTCAAAAATGAGAAATACCTGTTCAGAAGTTGAAGAGATTGCAGCGCTCGCTGCATTAGGATTGGAGATAGGAATCCCGTAAAACAAGGGCGCATTGCGATAAGGTGCCGAAACATCCTGTGAGAATGAGATGAGAGCGGCTATCACTCTCACTTCTAGTATGTCATTGCGAGGAGCAACGCGACGAAGCAATCTCGTAGATCGCCGCACTCAGCTTCGCTTCGTTCGCGATGACATACTTATGTTTCGCAGAAGTGCAACACAGCGACCGGGCTTTACGTGATCCCTTCCAAATGGGTTCAACTCGCATTATGTTATCAGCTCAACTCCCGGTGGGCATTGCTGACAATTTCCTTTACATTGATTTCAGGCTCTTCATCGGTTTTCCTGTAGGACAGGTACAGAAGATACTCGATATTCCCTTCCGGGCCCTTTATGGGAGACCAGGACAGGCCTTCAACCACGAATCCCAAAGACCTGGCCGAATTGATAATCCCGATGATGACCTCTTCATGAATGGCAGGATCTCTGACCACACCCTTTTTCCCCACCTTCTCACGCCCAGCCTCAAATTGGGGCTTGATGAGACAGATCGCCCGGGCATCCTCTTTCAGGACAGCTTTAAGGGGAGGCAGGATCAGCCTTAAGGAGATGAAGGAAACATCCACCGATCCAAAATCCACAGGCTCACCGATATCCTCGGGTTTAACATAACGGAAATTGGTTCTCTCCATGCAGATAACCCTCGGGTCGTTGCGGAGGGACCAGGCGAGCTGGCCATATCCCACATCCACAGAATAAACCTTTCTGGCGCCGTTTTTTAGCATAACATCGGTAAATCCCCCTGTTGAAGCGCCCACATCCACGCAGGTCAAGCCTTCCAGCTTTATGCTGAAAACACTTAGAGCCTTCTCAAGCTTCAGGCCGCCCCTGCTCACATAGGGGATGGGATTATGTTTAACGGTTATAGAGGAATCCGGATCACAGAGGAACCCGGCTTTGTCAACACGCTCACCATCGACAAAAACCGTTCCTGCCATAATGGCTCGCTTGGCCTTTTCCCTGCTCTCAAATAATTGTTTGTTCACCAGGATCACATCGAGGCGTTCTTTTCCCATGCCCGTCCTCCCTTTTGGTTGGATGCGCCAATGAAATCAAGTATCCGGTCACTTATAGATTGGGGATCCAGTCCGTATTTCTTATAGATCAATTCTCTGGATCCATGGGTGATAGCCTCGTCAGGAAAGCCCAGCAACAGGGATTTTGCAGGTATGCGCTCCCGGCATAAGAATTCCAGGATAGAGCTGCCGAAACCGCCGCATGTGATGCCATCCTCCATAACAACAATCCGTCCTGTTTTTCCGATGGATTCCCTGAGGAGTGGCTCATCCATGGGCTTGATGAACCGGGGATTTATAACCTCGCAGCTGATCCCCACGGCTTCAAGAAGATCTGCGGCTTTCAGAGCCACCTTCAGGAAGTTCCCCACGGCAACTATGGTAACATCGTCTCCCGATTTTACCTTAATTCCCTTACCGGGGATTACAGGCTGCTGCAGGGCTCCTGTTTCATAACCGGATCCACGGGGATATCTTATTGCAATGGGACCCCTGTGTTCCAAAACCGCATACTCCAGCATCATTTCAAGTTCCATGGGGGATGAAGGTGCCATTAAGGTAAAGTTGGGCATGGTCTTGATATAGGCTATATCATAAATTCCCTGATGGGTCTCGCCGTCATCGCCTACCACTCCGGCCCTGTCTATGGCAAAAACCACATGAAGGTTCTGCAGGGCAACGTCGTGGAGCATCTGGTCATAAGCGCGTTGGAGAAAGGTCGAGTAGATCGCCACAACGGGTACGGTGCCCCCCTTTGCCAAACCAGCAGCAAAGGTCACGGCGTGCTGTTCGGCAATCCCCACATCGAAAAAGCGCTTGGGGAAAGCATCCCTGAACGGGTTAAGCCCTGTCCCGTCGGGCATGGCGGCTGTAATGGCTACAATATCCGGGCTCTTTTGGGCAAGCTCACATATCTTCCTGCCAAAGATCTGGGAATAGCTTTCGCCACCGTTGGATTTGAGTTCTCCGGTTTCAACCTGGAAAGGGGCAATACCGTGAAAGAAACTGGGCTTTTCTTCAGCGTATTTATACCCCTTCCCCTTAAGTGTGCAAACATGAACAAGAACCGGACCCTTCATTGTTCTGGCATGCTCCAGTACCGAGATCATTTCCCGGAGATTATGACCATCAATGGGACCAAAATACCTGAACCCCAAATCCTCAAAGAACATGGAAGGCATGAGAATGCTCTTCATGGCAGCTTTAATGCGGTGAAGAATCCTGCGCACATGCTTGCCGGATCTGGGAAGTCTCCTGTCGATCAAAGATTGGATGGATTCCCTGGTCTTATAGTAGAAGGGTCTCATGCGCAGCCGGCTCAAATAGCGGGATAGCCCCCCCACATTGGGAGCTATGGACATTCCATTGTCGTTGAGGACAATCACAAGGTTGGTTTTGGCATTACCTGCATCATTCAGAGCCTCAAGAGCCATTCCTCCCGTGAGCGCCCCGTCGCCTATAACTGCTGCCACAGAGTATGTCTCGCCCTTCAGGTCACGTGCCCTGGCCATCCCCAGGGCAGCAGATATGGAGGTGGAACTGTGACCTGTGTTAAAAGCATCAAATATGCTCTCCTCAGTTTTAGGGAATCCGGAAAGGCCGTCCATCTGTCTGAGGGTATCAAACCTGTCCTTCCTTCCTGTCAGGATCTTATGAACATAGGTCTGATGCCCCACATCCCATATTATCTTATCCCTGGGGGTATCGTAAACCCGGTGAAGGGCAAGGGTCAACTCCACAACACCCAGATTGGAAGCTATATGCCCTCCGGTGTTTGAGACAGTGTTGATGAGAAATTCACGTATTTCACCGCTTAGAGCACCCAGTTCCTGAATGCTCAACCCTTTCAGATCTTCAGGTCCGGCAATTCTGCTCAATATATTTGTAGTCTGATTATTCCGGTTCAAACAGAACACCTCTAACCTTTTTTTCTCTTGCCAAAACTTACATAGGACAGTATCCTGCCCACCCAGTATACTATATAATTGCTGTTATTGATTCCGATATTCTTGGCAAAGGCCTTGCCACCCACTGTGAATGCGGCTATCAAAGCACCCATAACGGTTTCTATAACTGAAAGATTACCACTTGAGGCGAACACCCTGTAAACAATGGACGTTCCCGCAACACCACTTACAACACCGCATATATCGCCTACCACATCATTGCAGAAGCTTGACACCCGCGGAGCGTTCCGCAGCAGCCTGAGGGATTGCCTGGCTCCCCTTATCTTTTTGGATGCCATGGAATTAAAAGGAGTCTCGTCGGCTGCCGTGACAGCGATACCGATAACATCAAACACAACACCTGTTATGATGATCACCAGCACCACAATAAATGCAACCGCAGGTTGAGCAGTCCCCAAAAGTCCTGTTGATGCGAAGAGTACCAGCATGGACAACGCAAAAGAAACCAGGGTAATAAAAATCCCCCATAGAACATGCTTTTTTTCGAATCTGCCTTTCTTCTTGACTGGAATGTTCTGCCTGGAGGCTTTCTTATATTTATCTAACTGCTTCATATATTTTTTTCCGGTATCTGTTTTAGCCAAAACAAAAATCCTGCCTTCAAATAATAATAACGACAGGAAAGAGAAACGATTATACGTTTCTCCTGTCGGTAATTAGCAATATCAGGATGGCAGTACTCCGAGTAAATTTTGCGTCTTAGGTCAGGCAGGTTTTCCCCAGAGGGTACCAAAACGTCGCCGTTCTGGCGGTTTCCCTTTACTCCCGCTGTTGAGCGGTTACCCATCTCAAAGCCTGATTGCCACTGAGTACACACTGCAATCCCCGGAATACCTGAAATAACAGCCTAGGGGTTTTCCCCGGGAGTCTTACCTGATTCTAGCCTCTTTTGCACAGAAGGTTTCAAGCAGCGATAATGCTCATGTGCCGGCCAGCACATAAACATCTGATCCACTATCCTCCAAACTGCACTCAAGGCAGGCTACACTGCCCACAGCATCAAAAGTGATACCGCAAAACAGGTTCCATCCCCCATCGTAGTCAAGATTTTTTCTGCTGAAGCAGTCAATCTGTCTCCCACAACTGAGGGTCTCCGCGGTAGAGGGGTCACACACCCGCATGCCATTGCGGGCTGCCCCTGAACCTTAACTCCCAGCACCGACCCATCACTGGGCGTAACAAGCCGGCACAAGGAACTTCATCGATATGCCCTTTAACGGATTTTTAGGCCCGTCTTCGAACCAGGCAGTACTGACTAGGATACTGCGCCATCCTGATTCTTAAAAATATTATACATCAAACCGGGAGGTTATGCAAAGATCAACGCCACCAGAATACCCAGTGCAGCCCCTGCAAATACTTCCACCGGGGTATGCCCCAAAAGCTCCTTCAGGTCTTTTTCGGCTCTGAACTCCTTGGTGGAATTGGCCAGCTTGTTAAGAAGGGCGGCTTGTTTGCCCGCGGCTCTCCTGACTCCTGCAGCATCGGCCATGACAACTAAGGCAAATACCACTGAAAAGGCAAAGATACCCGAACCAAAACCATACTGCATTCCCATAATGGTAGCCAGACAAACCGAAATAGCGCTGTGGGAACTGGGCATCCCTCCTGAGCTGACAAACTTCATAAAGTCGATTCTCTTATTGACCACAAGACAATGCAGGAATTTATAGAACTGGGCCAGAAACCAGGAAAAAACAGGCAGTGTTATGGCGTTGTTATTAAAAATCTCCTTCAAAAAGGTCACTTATATCTCCCCTGAAAACAAACTGCCGCTATTCTGCAGCATAAACTGTAGCTTATTATCTTTCTCTTTCGGCGATATAGGCCGCTGTTTTAATTAAGAAGTCGGTGTTCCGCAGGTCTTTCAAGGCCTTTACAGCCTCTTCAACCGTTTCTTTCAGCAACTCCTTAGCCTTTTTTATACCCAGCAGCGTCACATAGGTTGATTTGTGGTTTTTCTCGTCACTGCCGGTGCTCTTTCCTATAACCTCTGCATCACCCTCGCAATCCAGAAGATCATCCTTTATCTGAAAGGCCAGGCCTATATACTGCCCATAGCGATCAAGAGCCTCCCAGGTTTTTTCATCAGCCCGGCAAAGCCTTGCTGCAGAAAGAATGCTGGCTCTGATCAAGGCACCTGTTTTCAGACTGTGCATGCGGCAAAGTTCCTCGAAGGAAATAGGGGCATCCTCAGACTCCAGATCAATGATCTGTCCAGCAATCATACCCGCACTTCCTGCCGCATCCATGATAATGCGGGCTGCAGCAGCTTTCCCGAGGGTATCTTTATCATCGGCAAGGACTGCATCCAGCATGATCTCGCAGGCCGTATTGAGAAGCGCATCACCAGCAAGAATGGCCTTAGCTTCACCGAAAACCTTGTGGTTTGTGGGTTTCCCCCTCCTGAAATCATCGTTGTCCATACATGGCAGATCATCATGGATCAGAGAGTAGGCATGGATCATCTCAATAGCACAGGCAAAGGGCATGACATCTTCTCTGTTGCCCTCCAGCATGTCGCAGACTGCCAGCGACAGAACAGGGCGCAGCCTCTTTCCGCCTGCCATGAGGCTGTATCTCATGGCTTCAAAAAGAGATTTCTCTGGAAGGTCGGGAACCGTTATACGCTTGCTGATCCATTCTTCCACCAAATTCCTGTACAGATTGAAATTCTGAATATAGCTCATTGTCCTGCGTCAGGCTCAAACTCTGTCTCCCTGACTCCATCCTTTCCCTCAACCAGTATGGTAATCTTCTTTTCCACCTCATCCAGCTTCATATTGCACAGACGCGCAAGGCCTATGGCTCTTTCAAAGACTTGTATGGACTGCTCAAGAGGCAGATCCCCTTTTTCAAGGATGGCAATGGCTTTTTCCAGCTCATTCGCCGCCTCTTCATAAGTAAGCTCTCTTTTTTCCTGTTCATATGTTTTGTCCGTCATACCCCACACTCCATTTCATAACTGGTGGCCGTGCCGTTACCCCATCTTATCGGGAAAGGCATCCAATGCCTTCTCAAACAACGCCCCGAATCGGCCTCCAGCCACCCTGATTGTTATCCTGTCCCCCGGTTTCATGGTCTTAACGGATTTTATAACACTTCCGTCTTCTTTTTGTACAATGGCATACCCGCGGGATAATACCGTCAAAGGGCTCAAGGCATCCAGCCTGCCTGCCATATTGCCCAGAGCGGATCGATGCCTGTCCAGATTTGACTTGCTTATCAGAACCAACTCCCGAAGTCTGCCATCCATCTGCTGCCTCAATGAGTCAACCCTCTCAAATGGCCGGGTCAAGCTTCTCGCAGATGACAGGCCCGCTATTCTTTCCCTCTCCCGCTTCAGCTTCATCAGAAGACTTGAGATGAGGTTCTTCTCATATATAATCAGCCGTTCCTTCATGACTGCTTTTTCGGGTACCGCCAGTTCGGCAGCGGCAGATGGTGTTGGGGCTCTTAAATCGGCTACAAAATCAGATATGGAGAAATCTGTTTCATGGCCTACAGCAGAGATGATCGGTATTTGAGAATCATAGATTGCATAAGCCAGACCTTCATCGTTAAATGGCCATAAATCCTCAATGGATCCACCGCCCCTGGCCAGAATGATGACATCCACATTCCTCTCACCGTTGAAATACCTGATCCCCCTGGCAAGCTGCGCCGGAGCATCATTCCCCTGAACCGCAGATGGATAAATGATCACCCGGATATTGGGATACCTTCTCTGTAAAACATTCAGGATGTCGCGAATAACGGCTCCGGTGGGAGAGGTTACAATACCAATGGCACGGGGCAGGCGGGGAATGGGCTTCTTTCGTTCCCGGGCAAACCATCCCTGTGCTTCAAGTTTTCGCTTCAGCTGTTCAAAGGCCAAATAGAGGCTGCCGGTCCCATCCGGCTGCATCTCCTCAGCATAGAGCTGGTAGGTGCCGCCTGGCGCATACACCGAAACATAACCCCTTACAATGACCTTCATACCCTCTTCGGGAATGAATTTCATACGGGCATTATAGGTGCGGAACATGACACATCTTATCACAGCATCCTGATCCTTCAGGGAAAAATACATATGGCCGGAACTATGATGTTTGAAATTGGATATCTCCCCTGAGACACTCACACTAGAAAGCAGCATGTCGCTGTCAACAAGCTGCTTGATGTATGCTGTGAGCTCCCTTACCGTCAGATTATTCATGGTCGTTGGGCTCCCCGGCGTCCTGGGAGAGTTCGTTCCATACCTTTCCTAAAACACCGTTTACAAAGGTTTTGGATTGTTCTCCGCTGTATTTCTTGGCCATCTCTACAGCCTCATTGATCGAGACATTTACAGGTATGTCTTTCCGGTAGCGCATCTCATACACGCTGAGCCTCATGATGGCAAGATCCACCTTTGGCATTCTGGTAATAGTCCATCCCTTGGCATGGCGCGAAAGGATACTGTCAATCTCATCCTGGTTTTCAATCGCACCCCGGACTACATCCTCAATATAATCCCGTTCCGGCGAATCCATGATCAGCGCCTCTTCCATATATGTCCGGATTTGATCGTCCAGGTCGTCCTTCAGGATCTGAACCTGGTATAGCAGTTTCATCGCATGTTCGCGTGCTTCTCGTCTTCCCAAAACTGTTTCCTCCAACACTCATATCCTTGCCTGATATGAAGTGATTTGAGTTGTGGCTCTACGATGTAAAACCATAGGGATATTATAGCATATCATGTCCTTCTGTAAGGAGGTACTTTCCTGGTTATATAAAAAATTCTCTCCTCTTCGGGGGCAGGAGGGTTGAAGCTCAACCCGCCGAACCTGCCAAGCAATTCCATATCCGCCCTGGAAAGGGCTGCCCTAATCTCTTCGTCGGAATAGGCACGTTCAACATGGGTTTCATCAAACCGCATATACAAACCGCCATGGGCCTTCCTGAAGAATGTCAGTTCAAAGGTGCATAGCTTATCAGACGGGTTATATGTATTGTTCCATATCCATGATATATCATCATCCAACTCGTAAAAGATATTCTCCCCCAATATGTGTGACAGCTTGTATTCACTATTAATATCAAATATAAATAGCCCGCCAGGGTTAAGATACATGTGAACCAGTTGAAAAACACGATCCAGGTCTGTTTTATCGGTGATATAGTTGATGGAATCCAGCATACAGATTACAGCATCAACGGTGCCATAAAGCTCAAAATCGCGCATGTCCTGGTTGATAAAAAGAATATCAACTCCCTGGTCACGGGATTTTTCCGCCGCCCTGGACAACATATCCACAGACAGATCAAGACCGATCATATCGTATCCCCTTTTGGCCATTTCAATGGCCAGGCTGCCTGTACCGCAACCCAGTTCCAGAACCAGCCGGGGCTTATCCCCAAATTTAAGAAAGGCTGATTCCAGAAAATCAGCCCATTTCTCGTACTCAATATCCTGCGTAAGCCTGTCGTAGACCTCAGCAAATCCCTGGTACATCCTATCACCCTATCTGTGTCTTTTTCTTCTTTCTGGACAATATGCCCCCTATTCGGCCTGTTTCCTTCGGACTCAGACTTTTCCATCCATGCTCCTTGATTTTGTCATACAGACCCAGCTCCTTTGCTATTTCAAGTTTGAGCTGCTCATCTTTCTTAATCATTCCTATCACCCCATGGGATATTATGGCCAGCCATCTCCAAGGGTATTCAAAACAGGGCTCATTATTATAGATCTATGGGTTAGTGTATCTTTGTTTGACCTGAGCAATGGCTATCTGGAGCTGATTGTCCTTATCGTGGGGGATATCATCTATGGATGTGCTCTTGAATTCTTCATTCAACATAACCTCTATATCCGGCTCAACGCCCTCACCGTGGATGCTCTTGCCTGAGGGGGTGAAATATCTGGCAATGGTATATTTCAACCCTCCGCCATTTGTAAAACGCAGATCAATTTGCTGGACCAGACCCTTTCCGTAGGTTTTTGTTCCCACAAGGGTTGCCTTCCCATAGTCCTTAAGGGCAGCCGACATGATCTCGGAGGCACTGGCACTGTAGCCGTTTATAAGGACACTCATGGGAATATCAATATGATTGCTGTCCGAAAACTCTTCCCGCCTGTTGCCATATCTGTCCTCCACGTATACTATGAGTCCGTTGGGAAGGAGCATGTCGCAGATCTTTACCACCTCATGGTAATCCCCTCCGGGGTTATCCCGAAGATCAATGACCAGTCCATTTATCTCCTGAGCTAACAGGCTGTTCAAATGATTTCGGAAATCCTGGGAAATATCATTATCAAATTGCTTTATTCGGATGTATCCGATTTGGTCATCAATCACCTTGCTGGAAATATAGGAAACATTGATGGTCTGTCTCGTTACATCAAAATCTATATAGTCTCTGATATCCTCACGGAAAACCGTGATCGTCACTACGGTCCCAGGGGCACCCTTTATTTTTTTAACAATGAGGTCCGGATCCTTGATGTCGGTGACATCCTCCTGATCGACCCTGACGATTTTGTCCCCCTTCTGTATCCCCGCTTCTTTTGCGGGACTTTCCGGAAAAACTTCAGCCACTGTCAGCAGGTAATTCTCATCCATACTGACCAGAACGCCTATACCTTCGTAGTTTCCTGAGGACTCCTCCATGAACTGTTTCATTTCATCCGGATCATAGTAAACGGTATAGGGATCCTCCACACCTTCAGCCAGGCCTTTTATTGCTCCCACAAACAGAGCATTGATATCAACCGGTTTGTAGTATCTGGTTCTAAGTACATCCTTCACTCTGTTGAAGGCCTCAATATTCTTTATATCAACTTCGTCCCCATCGAAAAATACGGCATGCTGTTGCTTGAACCAGCTGGTAAGAGGACGTGCCATCACATTCTTCCAGGAAACCAGTGTTCCCACAGAAACAAAGTAGCCGGCAAAAAAGGACAGCGCCGAACATACCAGAATAATAGCTATTATTTTTATCAGTTTCGTTTTATTTCTCATACTGCATCCCTTTCCAGAGCTTATGTCCTGACGCTAGCCATTCGGTTCACACGGTCTTCCATTTCTAAATCTATGTATCCTTCGTATAATTCATGTATTCAAGTAAAAAGGATACCCAAACGGATATCCTTTTATCAGCTATTGGATTTCCAGGTTTATTTGGGTGATACGTACAGCAGCGGATCCACGCTTTCCCCATTCTTCTTTACAGTAAAGTGCAGATGGGGTCCCGTTGATAGCCCAGTGCTTCCAACCTTGGCTATTACATCGCCTGCTGCCACCACCTGACCCTCCTTAACCAGAAGGCCCCCGTTCATAATGTGTAGATACAGGGTGGCTATCCCACCGCCATGGTCAATGATTATGGTATTCCCGCCTCCGCCGCTGCGCCATCCTGACCATATTACCTTTCCGCTGGCTGCAGCGTGTATATATGTACCCTGGGGAGCGCCTATGTCAATCCCGCTGTGAAATCTGTATACCTTCAGTATGGGGTGGAGCCTGTTGCCAAAGTATGAGGATATGCGTGTGTACCCGGGAAGAGGCCATACCATGGGACCGCCGGTATACTTGCCGCTGGAGCTCAGTTTTTTGATAAGCTCCCCTAATTCCTTGTCTTCCTTCTCAAGCTGGTCTTCCTGCCTGGCTATCTTCGCCAGAGTCTCTTCGCTGGCCTGTATTCTTTCCTCAGCCCGTGAACGGGATATCTCCAGTTCCTGAAGGTCTTTAAGGCTTTGTTCCAACTGCTCTTTGGCGTTCTGCTCCTCCTGCTCCTTCAGGAATTTGAGTTCATTTATTTCCAGTTCTTTTTTCAGAATACTGTCCATCAGATCCTGATCGGCTTTGGAGATAACCTGCATGGTATGTAAGCGGCGGAATAATTCATCTACATCATTGCACTGGGCCAGTTCGCTGGTATCCGCGCCTATCCTGGAACGGATATAAAGCACCACCAGCCTTTCCTGAAATAACTTGAGCTGCCGGTCATATTCGGCCTGGGTATCCAGGATGGCCTGATCCAGAGTCTTTATGGCATCCTCAATTTCTTTGATTTTTTCCTCTATCTGAGCCTTTTCGTATCCCTTGGCTTCAAGATCGGCTATGATACTGTCACGAACCTGCTTGTTATTGAGCAGATTCTTGGACTCTGCCTGCTTTTTCTGCTCCAGTGCTTTCTTTTCGTTCTGAAGCCTTTTCTGCTCAGCCTTCGCATCGTCCAAAAGGCTGGCCTGGGCAGTCAATCCCATGGGTACTGCCAGACAGAATACCAATAAAAAGGCCAGTATTCTTTTTATCATATGTATCCGCCTCCGCTTGAAGGTTGTTTATAAATAATGCGTTTGTGCAAATTATGTAGCCTGCAAGTTAAAATATATCATTTTTTTTGCATTTTGACAACGTTTTAATGTCATATTGGTGAATAAAAAGGTATCTGGGCAAGCTATACCGGAACTTCATACATTCAGGTGCTTCTTCACCGACATTAAACTTCCAATAATGCCAATAGTTGTACCAAATATTATATATACCACCAAAATACGGATGGCAAACTGATCAAATTCTATCAGCTGGAGATCAGAGATCCTGATGCTGTTGAACAGGTTATTCAATCCATCCTTAATCCAGCCATAGGTCTGGGATGTGAGAAGGTGGGAAAGAAGTGCTCCCAACAACCCTATTATCATCCCCTCAATGATGAAAGGGAATCGAATAAACCAGTCGTTGGCTCCAACATACTTCATGATCTCTATTTCCTTTCTTCTGGCAAAAACCGTAAGACGGATGGTATTGGAGATCAGAAGAACCGATATAATCATCAGAACCGCAAGGACAAAAATTGCCGCGTAATTAAAAACCCGCACAACCCCGGTAATTCTCTCCAGTTCATCCTTTGGATAGGTTATCCATTGATTGTCTATACCACTTAAAAGCTTCAGCTTTGCAATGAACTGGTCACTGTCATTGGGGTCGGTGAGGCTGACAAAGTATCCTTCTGCAAAATTATCGGGAGTAAGCCCTTCCATAAGGGATTCATGTTTCAGATCCTTTTTGGCGTTTTCATACGCCTGCTCCCTGGATTCATACTGGTATTCGGAGACCACGCCTGATGCCCTGCTGTTTTCAATAAACATGGCCACCTCTTCCTGCTCCAACCTCGATGCATCTACCCTCAGATAGAATTTAACCTGCAAATCCTGTTTCTTGGCTTCCAGATTGGAAATGACGTTAACGATGACCAAAAGAACCAGCCCAAGCACAAAAAGGGTAGTCATGATGGTTATAAGGGAGGCAAAGGACATTAGTTTGTTTTTATAAACATTCGCTGTGCCTTCTTTGGCAAGAAGCCTCAATGTTCTAATTTTCATTTGTATACAGACCTTTCTGTACATCGCTGACCAGTTCGCCTCTGTCCAGCGTGATGACACGCTTTTTCATGGTGTCCACGATGCTTTTTTCATGAGTGGCAACTATGACGGTGGTACCCCGTTGGTTGATCTCATCCAGCAGTTCCATGATCTCCAGAGATGTTTTGGGATCAAGGTTTCCTGTGGGCTCGTCCGCGATCAGGACGGCAGGGTTATTGACCAAAGCGCGTGCCAGAACGATTCTTTGCTGCTCACCACCGGACAGTTGCCCGGGATAGGCTCTTGCTTTTTTGCTCAGACCCACAAGTCCGAGCGCCAGCGGAACCTGTCGCCTGATCTCACGGGGCAAAGCCTCAACGATCTGCATGGCAAATGCCACATTGTCATAGGCCGTTTTGTTGGGAAGCAGACGGAAATCCTGGAAGACAACGCCCAAGCTGCGTCTGAGATAGGGCACCTCGGACTTGGGCATATTATGTACGCTGTATCCGTTGACATACACTTCCCCCTCGGTTGGGGTTTCTTCGTGCATGATCAGCTTCAGAAATGTTGATTTACCCGATCCGCTGGCGCCTATGACAAATACGAATTCTCCCTTTTCGATTCGCAGTGTAAGGTTTTTTATACCGACAACACCATTTGAGTAAACCTTTGTAGTATCTACAAACCTTATCAAAAGGATCCCCCCATAAACTGGGATGTTAATTATTTGGAAACTTCATCAAGATAACGCTTGACCATCATGGCAACTTTAAAATAGATGGCGTCATCAAACTTTCTTAAATCCATCCCTGTTATTTTTTGAATCTTATCAAGGCGATAGACCAGGGTATTTCTGTGTATGAAAAGCTGACGCGAGGTTTCGCTGACATTGAGATTGTTCTCAAAAAATTTCTGGATGGTCATCATGGTCTCGGAATCAATGGTTTCCAGGACTCCCTCTTTGAAGACCTCGTTGAGAAACAGCCGACAGAGTGTGGTGGGAAGCTGATATATAAGACGGCCTATTCCCAGGTTATTGTAGTCAACAATATTCTTGTCAGCCTCGAAAATCTGTCCGATTCTCAGCGCTGTCTGGGCATCCTTGTAGGAGCGCGCCACATCTCTGAGGGACTCAGCCATGGTTCCAATACCGATGCTGGCCTTAATCATGAGCTCACTGCTCAGGGTATCAATGATAATACGGGCCTTCTTATGGATTTCCTCGTTATCCTCACGCTCTTTGAGCTCTTTAATGAGAACCGTATTCTGGTCATCAAGGAGGATGATATAGTCCTTCGTATTATTTGGAAATAGGCTTTGAATGATATTATAGGCATAGAGTTCACGGGTTTTTTCGGTTCGAACCAGATAGACTATTCTCCTCGACTGGGTCTTGATTCTCAGTTCCTTTGCCCGGATGGTGATATCACCTGGCAGAATATTTCCCAATAGGATATTCTTCATGAAATTGCTGCGGTCGTACTTTTCATCATAGTAGAGTTTGGCATTCTCGAGGCTGATGGCGATAAGTTCAGCATACTTCTTTCTGTCGGGATGATCGCTCACAAGATAGAGCACAAAGTCCAGCCGACCATTTATCTCGATCTTTTTCATCACCAGGCCTGGCTTTTCAATGTACATTGCATTTGAAGTTAAAAAATCGGAGCACTGATCGTGAATCATGCCGATTTCTTCTTCAATGGTGCTTGCGATCACAGTACCATTTCCGTCGGTAATGCCAAAATCGTTACCTATGGTTTCACGAATTTTTGATATGACAGACTGAAATACTTTGAATGCCAACTGGATTACCCCACTTACCCTTTAAGATTCAACCTACATTATACAACAATTTCCCCTCTGTATACAATGCTTTCATGCCAATTTGCCGTTTTAATGCCGGAAACCGGCACAACTCAGTCTTTTACCATAACACATTCCGAAAATACCGTTTTTATGGTATTTAGTAATTCCTTGTTTCTAAATTTATCGGCATTATGGATGAAAATCCTAATGGGGGCACAAGTCAGCAGAAAACCAATCATGAAATCATCGTCATGAATGACCGGCTTGTTTTTCTCAATGCCGTAGCTCCTGGTAATGTCATCAGGTATTTCAAAGGGACCCGTGCCCTCTACCCGGTAGGAGCCGTCATTCTGGGCAAAAACATGGAGTTCGGGAACCTTGGGGCACTGCATCCGGATAAAAGTGGTCAGAAGGTTTATATATTCTTCATATTGCCTTTCAACAAAATACTGTCTGATGGCACGGTCAACCTCTGTCTCGAGTTTTTTTACATACTCACCCAGCCTGAAGGTGATGAAACCATCCAGCGTCAGATTCCGGGAGGTTTTAAGATACTCCGAAATCTTTTCCGAGATGAGTCTTCGCCTGTCACTGATATGTTTTTCAGTGGAGTTCTCGGGGTAGAGGTGTTTGCAGGCAATACGGTTAATCTCATCAAGATCGCTTTTTGGCAGCCCTTCACAGATTCGGTTGATAATCCTGGACAGGATATCCTTTTCATATGACTTGAGAATATAATCGGCAAGGGAATCCGATACACGGTGAATCACGTGGGAGAATCGCCTGCCGTTTCTTCTCATATAACCACCGATAATGATTACAACGCTGTTCTCATCATACCGTACACGTACTCCCTGCAAGGCCTCAGGAGCCATTTTTCTTTCGATGTAATGGGCTAATCCTTTAATGTCCTTCATGTAGTCAACCCTGAAGGATGGCATTCTCTCACATCCTTTCAGGTGTAGTATATGTCACCCTTATTGTCCGTTATACGGTACATAAAGGAATAAGGCTGCCCAGATCCAGAACGGTGCCTGTGCCCAGCATTACCGGCATTATGCCATATTTTTGAAGGAATAAGAGAATGGGATCCCAACTGTCAAGAGTGTTCAAATTCCCGCTGAAAGCCATTTTATTACTGGAAATAAGACCGGTTGAGCCACCAATAAAACCATAGTCATACCCGGGAATGAATATGGATCTCTGTGGCGGAATCAGCAGCGCATCGATATTTTTACCACGGGCAGCGCGATAGATTCCCAAATCGGATGTTATAACGGCTTCCTTATTCAGGATGCAAACAGAACATTTTGTATAGCCCTGGTTCACATGGGATATAGTTTTTCCGGTTTTTTTCAGCCATTGAAGCACAGCTTCATCAGCAAAACGCGTATTTAAGAAGGCGTGATCGCCCACAACGGCCACATTGTAGGGAATATCCCCAGGATAGCTTCCGGCAGGCGTTTTTTTCCCCGACACCAGAATATACCCCAGGTCTTTGAGGAGCTCCGCCACCTGGGGATGAAGGTTAGGGGCATGAACAACAACGCCTTCTGCAGGGATGACCAATTGCATATCCGGATGGCTTTTCACTGGATCAGGTAATCCTTCCAGATCCATTGTTCGAATAAGAACCGGTATCAACCCCTCAAGAAGGCTCATCATCTCTTCCGGCATGTTATGGGACACGAGCATGGCAGTCACTTTTTTGTCAGGAATATACGGACTGTTCAGCGGTTTCAACCATAGGCACCCCTTGCTGTTTTTCCCGTCAGGTTCCCCGGTCGGGCACCTTTATAGCTTTCACATTTGTAAAGCTCCATGCATATTCTATTACATCCGCACCTTCTCTTTGCCTGCCGGCAGCCTGTGCGGTTCTGATATACTGCGCCCGCCGAATTTCTTCGGTGGGCGCAGTTGAAGCATTATTCCACATCATCAAGTATATTCCTGAGTTCACCGACAAACTCAAGAGGAATGGCAAGCCCCTTCTGGCTTGGCCGGAATTCATCACTCTTGGCGTCAAACCAGAAGGTTCGGATATCAACATACTCCCTTCCGTTCTTGCTGACACGCTTGATATGAATCTCCTCCCGGCTGTTTTTTACAAATTTACCTAATATTGTTTCTTGATCCCAGAAATCAGCCATAGCTTTTGCCTCCCTTTCCGTTTTTTCTCTTTCATAGCACAATCCAAAACTGAACAAACTAAAAACGCTAATATTATATCACACAAAATCCTGCTATTCGCAAGACCTTATGAAAAACCTGCTGAGATGACACCCTGATTTCCCATGGAATCAACCGGAAACAGGCGTAGCAGGCTATGTATAATTATTTACAAGTATTGCAGCGCATTAATTCCTTTTTATTTGTACAGAATAGTTAAATGAAGGCGTAGAACGCGCCCGAAATTATTGTAAAGGAGTCGGGAGTATGAGAACACCAATTGACAGAATAGCACTCTTATTGGTCATCATAGGCGCTCTTAACTGGCTGCTGGTAGGCCTTTTTCAATACGACCTGGTGGCAGGTATATTTGGAACGGCGACCTTGGGAAGCAGAATAGTATACTCTCTTGTGGGAGTTGCGGGGCTTTACTCCATCAGTCTGCTCTTCAGAGATGCACCTGTCGTTGACTGACCTTTACACAATCAATTTATGGTAACATGGCTGCCTTGCAACCATGGCCGGACTAGCATGCTGTCCCTTCAGGGACAGCTATGTTTTTCGAATGACCGGATTCTGACAGATCATGGGGGCTCAGCTTAATTATTACTGAAAAATTGACACTTGAATCAAATTCAAGAGAAGATACAAACAACCCGTATGCTGTCAGGGCATCATTAACATCCTTGATCATACGGGTTTTTGCAATTTCACTCACAATGGTATCCATAGTTCTCCCTCAAACAAAGACTTTACGGATACCATTATAATATATTTCCCGTTCTTACTTCATGATCATTATCTCGATACGTCTGTTTCGCTGGCGCCCTTCGGCGGTATTGTTATCTCCTATGGGACGGAATTCTCCATTACCGGTAGCAGTGAACTTCACAGGATCCAGACCCAGGGTTTCAGTAAAATACCTGACCACCGTGGTGGCTCTGGCTGTTGAAAGCTCCCAGTTTGACTTGTATAGCGGTGTGTTGATGGGGACATTATCGGTATGCCCCGAGACCAGGATCTCATTATCTATGTTTCTCAGGATCTCAGCAAACTGCTGAAGTACAAGAAATCCTCCAGGCCTTATGTCGGCGCTTCCAGAATCGAAGAAGACCTCGGACTCAAGCCTTACAAGAATATAGTCCTTCTCTTCAACGATTTCAACCTTCTCGCCTATACCCTGGGCTTCCACAGCCTGCCGTATTTCATCCTTGGCAATGTCCATCTCCATGTTGTGAATCTGCCTTTGTGCATCAATAACCATTTCTTCAGCACTTTCTATATACTTCTCCTTCTGCTCAGGCAGGTTCTTGTCGCTGGGGTTGACAAAATCAACCGCAATAATACTCTTTCCGCTGGAATCCAAAATGGAATCCCCGGTACTCATATTCATCAACGAGTTGGACAGGGACTTTGCTACATCTGTGAACCTATTTTGGTCGACGGTTGACATGGCGAAGAGCATAATGAAAAATGTCAGCAGCAGAGTGACCATATCGCTATAGGTAGTCATCCATTCCGGAGCACCCGATGATTCCTCTTGATTTTGTTTTTTTCTGGACATGGATCACTTCACCCCAATCCTTCTAAATAAGCCAAAACCCGTTCATAAGTTTCTGTCCCATCAAATCCTCGCCGCCATGGACAATAAATATGGGGCTTTAAAAGGCTATTCCTGGAACGATTCAACCCCTCTGTCGGTGCCGCTGTCTCTTTCTTTTATAATCATGCTTTCATACTGCTGTTTTTGGTCGGGAGACAGGAATGTCTTCAACTTATGTTCCATAAGACGAGGGTTTTCGCCTGATTGAATAGACAGAATACCCTCCATGATCATTTCCCTCATCCGGATCTCCTCAGCACTGCTCCCCTGAAGTTTTGTGGCAATCGGGGTGCATATAAAGTTTGCCAGAACACTTCCGTAAAAGGTGGTAATGATCGCAAGGGACATCGCGGGACCTATATTGGATGGATCGTCCATGTTTTTGAGCAGGTTAACAAGCCCCATCAGCGTCCCGATCATACCCCAGGCCGGAAACTGTGCGGCAAGAGTTTTAAAGTATGCCTGGACGGTGCTGTGGCGAACAACCATACTGTCTATTTCAAACTGCATGGATGTCTTAACCATTTCTGCCTCAATCCCGTCCACAACCAGCTCCAGAGCTTTTTTCAGGTAATCGTCCTTAATATCATCCTGTGCAGACTCCAATGCGAGCAAGCCCTCCCTGCGCGCTTTCTGGGATAGTTCAACCAACATCTGAATGGTTTGAAAAGGATCAAACTTAGATGATTTAAAGGCAAGGGGTACGGCCTTAAAAGCCTTTATGGTATCTGAGAGGGGAAAGCTCATCATGGTTGCTGCCAATCCACCTCCCACTGTTACGGCTATGGAACCCGGGTCAAAGAAGGAGGATAACTCACCTCCGTTAAAAATTCCATAGACCGTACACGCAAGGCCCAATACCAGGCCAAATATTGTAGCAATATCCATTATCTCACCAGCTTTAGCACTTCTCTTGTGTATAGCAAACAGGTTTCAAAATATTAATCGGCATCTTCGCACCTAATACTTACACCCTTTTGCCGACATATGGGATGATGGGTACCAGAAAAGAAATAGATTGTTGTTGCATTTTTATACACTTGAATGTATAATAATACAATCAAAGACCCTGGATGTTTACAAGCTGCCCGGAAAAGCCGATATAATTCCGGCAAGGCTTGCAGCGCTGTAAGGAAAGGAATGATGATAATGATCAAACATCTCTTATGCTTAAGTGATTGGACGGGGGAAGAGATTCTGGAAACACTGTCCATGGCCGAGAAATTAAAGTACGAAAATAAAAACGGTATCAGACACAACCATCTTTTAAAGGGGAAGACTCTGGGACTAATCTTTTCCAAAGCATCAACCCGTACCAGGGTATCATTTGAGGTGGGCATGTATCAATTAGGCGGATACTCCCTCTTCCTCAGCGCCAATGATATTCAGCTGGGGCGCGGCGAGACAGTAGCCGATACTGCAAAAACCCTGTCCCGCTATATAGACGGAATCATGATCAGGACATATAAGCAAAGCGATGTGGAAACCCTTGCTCAATTTGGTACCGTTCCTGTTATCAACGGTCTTACCGATAGCTATCACCCCTGTCAGATACTGGCCGACCTTCAGACTGTTAAAGAGAAGAAGGGAAAGCTCAGAGGCCTTAAAATGGCTTATTTAGGGGATGGAAACAATGTAGCCAACTCGCTTCTCATTGGCTGCGCAAAGGTTGGTATGCACATAAGCGTAGCGACCCCCGAAGGGTACGCCTGTGATCCTGTTGCAGTTAAAAAGGCACAGGAGGCCGCAGAAGAATCCGGTGCAAGGGTGGTTGTCACAACCGATCCCTTTGAGGCTGCTAAGGATGCGGATGTTGTTTATACCGATACCTGGTTCAGCATGGGTGTGGAGAAAGAGAAAGAAAAGCGCATGCCCATATTCATGCCCTATCAGGTGAACGACGAAATATTCTCCAAAGCCAGTGCGGATGCCCTTTTCATGCACTGCCTCCCAGCTTACAGGGGGTTTGAGGTTACAGAATCCATTATTGACGGCAGTCATTCGGTGGTGTTTGATCAGGCTGAGAACAGGCTCCATGCTCAAAAAGCGGTTCTGGTCAAGCTGATGGGCTGATCCTGGCTTAAGGAGGCAAGAACCATGCTTTATTCATTCATAATCAGACGGGCTGTGGAATCCGACGCAGCCCGCATCTTCACCATATTGCAGCAGGCTTTCCAGGAGTATGGGAAGATCATCGGGCAGACCCGCCTTGAAGCCCTTCAGGAAACTATCGATGACATCAGGAGGGAGATCTCCGAAAAAACGGTTCTGATCGCTGAAATGGATAACGAGGTGGTTGGAACCGTCAGGCTGGATCTTCATGATGACAAGGCCTACTTAAGCCGATTTGCGGTTTGCGGCAACAGTCGGAGGATTGGAATTGGTGAGGCTCTGATGAATGCTGCAGACAAGTACCTGACTTCAAAAGGAGTGCGGGAAGTCACCCTGCACACCGCATCCAGGCATACGGCTCTCATGCGTTTCTACTATGGCCTGGGTTTTTTTGTGGAAGCCATTGAAACCGACAGGGGCTATCTCAGGGCAAGACTCAGGAAGGAGTATACCTGAAGGAGTCAGGAGATTGCAGCACTTGTAAACATCAAATAAACTCTTTCCATTGCAAATAAGTCGTTCCGCTAATAAAACTTGTTCCCTTGGAGCAAGGCTAAGGGGCAAGGATGCTAAAACTATTCAATCCTTTGTAACCTACTTATAATGAGATTACAAAGGATTTTATCTTGCTCTCTTTTCCTTTTCCCTTTCCCCTATCTCTTCATTCAACAAAAAGAACATCATTATTTATTTTACTTGCTTTGAGGCTATCCACTCTTCTCTCAAAATTGCGTAATGTACAACATCATGGTAGATACCTTTGATTTTTACTTCTTGTAAACCTTTTCCTTCATATCTCATTCCACATTTTTGCATTACACGCCCAGAACCCTCATTTCCCACATAATGCATACCTTCGATACGGTTTAATCCCAGTTTTGAAAATGCAAGATCAATTATTAATCCTAATGCTTCTGTCGCATACCCCTTATTCCAATACTCTCTATTTATAGTATAGCCAAAGCTTCCTTTATCATGCTCAGCACATATCCTTAAATCGATGCATCCAATACATTTGCCCTCTGATTTTAACTCAATTGCAAAAATTCCTGGCGTAGCCATAAAAATTTCTTTAACCACTTTTTCGGTTTGTGATATATCAACATGTGATGGCCATGTCAAATATTTAGTTACAGCATCATCACTGGCATACAAAAATACATCCTGCACATCTTCCATAGAAAATGGCCTTAAAATTAATCTGGCTGATTCCATTAAAATTCTGTTATAATCCTTCATGGTTCTTTGTTTCCCGCCTTCCCAGTCACTGCGAATTATCAAATAATTCTATCTCATAGTTTTTTCAAACACAAGCCTTACAGAAATGTTTCTCTATACTTATCCCTTTCCCTCATCCCTTCTCCCTCTAAAGGGACCACTCTTCTACCTATATTCCTTCCTTTTCTCCTGTTTAGTTCAACCTGACCATCTATTTTAAGCAAGTACAAATACAGGTATCAAATGCTTTCAGAGATCCCGTAAAGCCCGGTCGCTGTGCTGCACGTCTGCGAAACATCAGCTGTTCGAATGAGGGTCGGCTGAACTCGCTCCGCTCAAACAGCAGCCGCCCTTTTCTCATTCTCACAGGATGTTTCGGCGCCTTATCGCAATGCGACCTTGTTTTACGGGATCCCTTCATGTATACTGCCTGTCTGGTGCGATTGCTTGTGAAATGAGGCAATCTCCGCTGAGCTTGGCTCGTAATGACAGCATGGATGCGAGAAGTCAGAGGTGAAAAGTTGAAAAAAGACTGCCGGTTTGGCAGTCTGTTTCTTTCGGTCAGGTTTATCTTAGCCTCGTTTTTTTGCAAGCAATCCTTTTGCCTTTTCCACAATGTTTTCAGCAGTAAGTCCATACATGGGCAGCAGATCGGCAGGCTTTCCGGATTTCCCGAACTGATCCTCAATGCCCACCATGTCCATGGGTACCGGATGGTTGCTTACAACCACCTCGGCGACTGCACTTCCCAGTCCGCCATGGATATTGTGCTCCTCGCAGGTGAGGATGGCGCCGGTTTCCCTGGCGGCGGCAACAATCAGGTCCACATCTATGGGCTTAATGGTATGGATATCGATAACCCGTGCCGAGACACCCTGTTCATCAAGGGTTTTTGCCGCCGTTAAGGCCATATCAAGCATCAAACCGGTGGCAATGATGGTTATGTCATTACCCTGTTTCACTGTCACGCCCTTGCCAATCTCAAAGGTGGCATCCTCCGGATAGACCACCGGAACGTCCAGTCTACCAAGTCTCAGATAGACAGGACCATTGATTTTTGCCGCCTGTTTGACCAGGGCAGCCGTTGAAATCCCATCTGCTGGTGAGATCACAGTCATGTTGGGTATGGAGCGCATCAGCGCCAGATCTTCAATGGCCTGGTGGGAAGCACCGTCCTCTCCCACTGAAATCCCCGCATGGGTTGCTCCAATCTTTACATTCAAATTGGGATAACATATTGAATTGCGTATCTGGTCAAAGGCTCTGCCCGCAGCAAATATCGCAAAGGTGCTGGCAAACACTGTTTTCCCGCAGCTTGCCAACCCGGCGGCCACAGCCATCATATTACTTTCAGCTATCCCGATATTGAGATGTCTGTCGGGATATTCGTTCTTGAAAAAGTCGGTTCTAGTGGATTTGGACAGGTCCGAATCCAGAACAACTATATTTTCATCACTGCCGATTTCGGCCAATGCCTTTCCATAGGCTACGCGTGTTGCTATTTTTTCTGCCATGGCAAATATTCCTCCATGCTAATTTTATTGTTTTCCTGAGCCCGGACTAGTAAAGAGAAAGGCTCATTCCAGGGATGCAAGGAAGGCATCCAGCTCATCTAAGGCCTGTTGCGCCTGATCTTTCTTGGGTGCGGAGCCATGCCAGCCCGCCTGGTTCTCCATATAAGAAACACCCTTCCCCTTAACTGAACGGGCAACAATCACGGTTGGCTTCCCCTTAAAGCTCTCCGCGTGTTTTACGGCCTCTTCTATCTGGTTGAAATCATGGGCATCTATGGATATGACCTCCCATCCAAAGGCCTTGAATTTATCGCCTATGGGTTCGGGATTCATCACCTCGGTAATCTTTCCGTCAATTTGAAGGCCATTATAATCCACAAAGGCAGTAAGATTGTCCAGCTTGTAATGAGCAGCGCACATGGCCGCCTCCCAGACCTCCCCTTCCTCCAGTTCGCCGTCTCCCAGCATAACATATACCCGGTAGTCTTTTTTATCCAGTTTTCCAGCCATAGCCATCCCCACTGCTGCTGAAAAGCCCTGGCCGAGGGAACCGGTGGACATGTCCACTCCGGGAACCGTATTCATATTGGGATGACCCTCAAGATAACTTGATACCTGCCTGAAACCGGATAAGTCCTCCACAGGGAAGAAACCTCTGTGGGCAAGGGTTGAATAAAGAGCTGGAGAACAGTGCCCCTTTGACATCACAAACCGATCCCTGTCGGGGTTTTTGGGGTTTTTGGGATCAATATTCATCTTTTCAAAGAAAAGATAGGCCATAATGTCGGCAATGGAAAGAGATCCGCCCGGATGACCGCTGCCTGCAGAAGCAACAGCAGTTATGACACCTTTTCTGATATTGGTGGCGATTCTCTTCAGGTTGAGAACAGCATGTGCATCCATTTCTTGTGTCTCCTTTTCCTAAGTCTTTTTTTATTGTCCAATTAAGTATATAACATGGGCAGTCTGCCCGTAAAGTGACTTGATAAAGTATTATAAATAACCTCTTCCTCTACCTTTCTTCTGAGTGGAGCGGTTCAAATCCTTCGCCCAGAACTTCTCTGACATCGCTCAATAAAACGAAGGCATTGGGGTCACATTGTTTCACGATCTCCTTAACCTTGGGCATCTCCTGCTTTTTTACGACGCATAGCAGAACAGTTTTATCCGCTCCGCTATACATACCAATTCCCTTCAGACCAGTGACCCCCCTGTCCACATCCATCATAAGGCGCCTGGATATCTCTTGAGACTTCTCGGATATAATCATCAGGCTTTTTGCAAAATGGAAGCCTTCAATATAGGTATCAATGGTCTTAGTGGAGATATACAGGCTGATGGACGCATAGAGCCCAAGCTTGACGCTTCTGAAAACCAAAGTGGCAAACAGAATTACACAGCCGTCCAGGATCAGCAGAAGTTCGCCAATGGATCTGCGCGGAAAAACCTTTTTTAAAAGTGCAGCCGCCAGATCAGTTCCACCGGTAGTGGCTTCTTCCTTAAGAACCATTCCAAGACCAAGACCCATGATGAGGCCTCCTACTAGGGCGTTCAGAAGCAGGTCGGGAACGGCCATGGAACTGTCAAACCGGATCAGGTAATCATTGACCAGGTTCTCGGTGAAGGGAGCTGTGATATCTACCATGACCGAAAGAAGAACTGCCCCAAAAAGGGAACGTATGACGAACCTTTTCCCCCTGCTCTTAAACCCTCCCAAAAATAAGGGAATATTAAACACAAGCATTAGGACACCCACCGGAATGACCTTGTTAAAAACATAGTACACCACGGTTGACAGACCAGAAATGCCTCCTGGAGCCAGCTTAAATGGTATCAGGAATACATTCATGGCAAATGTCATCACAAGACATCCCAGTGCGATGAGGAACCAGGGCTTAGTCTTTTCTATGGAAAACCTGCTCATATGACATACCTCTTATAAATACTATCATTTCACCGAAATGGTCATTACATGCAAAGATTTTTCAGATGTTAGAATTGCTAATCTTTTTGCTATAAAGATAAAAAACCGGGTTTAAAACCCGATTTTCTATTTGATTCCATATTTTTTCTTAAACTTATCAACACGCCCACCGGTATCTACAAGCTTTTGCTTCCCAGTAAAGAAAGGATGGCACTGGGAGCAAATTTCAACACGCAGCTCCGGTTTTGTAGAACCTGTTTCAAAGGTCTCGCCACATGCACAGCGAACAGTGGCATTTGTATACTTCGGATGGATACCTTCCCGCATGGTCTTTCACCTCGCTCACATCTTGCTTCTTTATCGAAACCATTATCGTAACGACTCTTGAAAAAAGCGCCGAATGATATTTTACCACATCATCTGAGGGATTGCAAGCAGCCTTTATGGCTAAAATTCATGGATCCCATCCCATGCCGCAGTCGTACATGATTCCGAATGAGCTTATTTATATGAATCATAGCTGTTATTCTCTTTCTGCAGCAGGGCGGTATTTATACCATTAACAAACTCCGAGTTTGTCTTTGTCTTTATGAGCCTGCTGATAATGAGTTCAGTGACCTCGGCAGTGCCAAGATTGCTCATAGCCTTCCTTATCGTCCAGATACCATCCAGTTCGCGCTGCGAGAGAAGAAGCTCTTCCCGCCTGGTTCCCGAACGATTGATGTCGATTGCCGGGAAGATCCGTTTCTCGGAAAGCTTCCTGTCAAGATGGAGTTCCAGATTACCGGTTCCCTTAAACTCTTCATAGATGACATCATCCATACGGCTGCCAGTGTCTATGAGCGCTGTAGCTATAATGGTCAGGCTACCCCCATGTTCAATATTTCTGGCAGCACCGAAGAATCGCTTGGGTTTGTGCAACGCCCCGGGATCCAGCCCGCCTGAAAGGGTTCGGCCTGTAGGCGGGATAGTCAGGTTATAAGCTCTGGCAAGACGCGTAATACTATCGAGAAGAATAACCACATCCCGCTTCTGTTCAACCAGTCTTTGAGCTCTTTCCAAAACCATCTCAGCAACCTTGATATGGTGCTCCGGCAGTTCATCAAAGGTTGAGTAAATCACATCCCCATTGATGGAACGCTGCATATCGGTTACTTCTTCGGGACGCTCATCGATCAGAAGCACGATTACCTCTATCTCGGGATACTTAAGAGTGATGGCGTTTGCTATCTTTTTAAGCAAAATGGTCTTACCTGCTTTAGGGGGAGAAACGATAAGCCCGCGCTGACCCTTGCCAATGGGAGCGATCAGATCGATCAAGCGGGTAGAAAGCTCCTTGGGGTCGGACTCCAAAGTGATTCTTTCATTGGGATAAATCGGGGTAAGCTGATCGAAGGATTTTCTTTTGAGGGCGACTTCCGGAGAATCACCATTAACCGAGGTAACGTATAACAAGGCCTGAAACTTTTCCCCGTCCTTTTGAATACGCCCCTTGCCTACTATCTTATCTCCGGTTTTCAGATTGAAGCGCCTGATCTGGGAAGGAGAAACATAGATATCCTTGGGCCCCGACAAATAATTATGGCCCCTTAAAAAACCGTATCCGTCCGGGAGAACTTCCAGAATTCCCGTCACCGGATTGTCACTTTCCAGCCTGGAGAGATCCTTTGTCTTGCCTATTCTGATATAGCGGCTCTCCCTTACCGTTTCGCTGTCGCTGGCGCTTTCTTCCTTGTCCTTTTCAATCTCTGTGATTTCCTCCACAGGACCGGTTTCGGCTTTTGCCTGAGGTTCTGCGTCAGACAGGGAACCATCAGCATCAGGGGATAATCCTTCAACAGAAGGTTCCGGTGTAAGGTCTTTTGCAATCGCTGCACTGGAATCTGTCTTCTCTGTGTCCCCGGCTCTTTTGATATGAATCCGTGAAGACCGAATAGATGCCTTTTCTTCATCCTGGACGACAATTCTGCCCTTATTGTCTTGGGCTGATACGTCTTTCTCTTCGGAAGAGATGGGAGGTGTAACTGAGTCTTGAGGTGGATAACCAGCTTCAGCTCCTGTCTGAACCGATACTTCCGTTGGCGCATCGGTTGATATGGATTGGTCAACCGTGCTTTTTACATCCTCGTCGGCTCGGATTTTCCTTGGCCTGCCGCGACGCCTTTTTGGGGTTTCTGCTGTTGGCTCAGACTCGCGGATACTCTTCTCATCGGTATCGGCCTGTACATCCTCACCATCCTCACCAGCCAAAGACAACTTCTTCTCTTTTTGAAGATCAAGCTTACTGTCTTTTGCCGAGTCGATGATATAATCAATTAGCTGACCCTTGCGATACTTGTAAATGCTTTTCAATCCCAGCATTTTTGCAATATAACGCAAGTCCTCAAGCGACTTCTTCTCGAGAATGGATCTGTCTTCCATAAAACACCTCTTATAATATTAACAATATTATATGTTGAATTTATTTAAAGGATTGCGTTCTAAAAAGGCTCTAAACATAAAAGATAAGCTGATAATTGTTACTATCCTATTCCTGTATGATAATACTCATTCTTATCCGGGAAATATCTCAAGAGTTGAGCACACTTGACTGCTTTAATATATCAGCACCATACCTGATTTGTCAAGTCCGGATGCCATGAATACTTCGTTTTTATAAGCCCTAAGGACGAAAAAAATCCGGATCAGCCTGCCAATTAATCATAATCGGAACATAATATTAGTATTGCCGGTTTTCATTCTGTGATGTCAAGCTTCAGGCCATTATCCATGGCAAACTGCTTCACTTTCTCCAGGACGGGATCACTTCCTGACGCATCCTGCTCAATCAGCCCCATCTCTGCCTCGTCCTTCACCTTAACCGTCATGGATATGCCGGTCACTTTAAGAAGAGCCTCCCCTATAGTCTCAAGGCTTTCACTCCTGCACAGGATATTCTTTTTGAACTGTTCGTCACTCCCTATCACTACCACGGCTGTTGAGCCGTCCACCAAAATACAGCGGGTGTCCTGGAGATAGACATACATCTTCATATTGCCTGTTGAGCGCAGATATTCAAGAACCTTGGCCCACTCTTTCATATCATTATGGGAAAAAGCGTCTACAGGTTTTTTTGTATCAGTATTATGCTCTTTCTCAGATTTTCCGGAAACCTGGGGCTCCGGCTGAACCGGAATGCTGTCAGAGGTATGGACTTTCTCTTTAACAGGCGGGATTTTTTGAATCCTTACCTGATCCGGTATCCCGCCCAGCTTCTTCTCCAGGTCGCTCATCCTTGTTTCCAAAAACTTAATCCTTTCGAATATGTCAGCACTTTCGAGGCTTCTGGTGCAAAGTCTCACCATTGTGACCTCCATCAGCACTCGTTGGTTCTCTGACCACTTAAGCTTACTTTCAGCTTCAGAGAGCTCCCTGATCATTGCGAGAGTTTCCTCATAACTGATTCTGCCGGCCACTTTTTTTAGACGTTCCAGACCCACTTCATCGGTATCAACAAGTCTCAATGCATCACCGCCGGTTTTCAGCAGCATGAGATCGCGAAACCAATCCACAAGCTGTCCGCAAAGGGGTGCAAGATCCCTTCCCCCGGACAGCGCCTGGTCGATTTGGGACAACGCTCCAGGGATATCCCGATCCACCAGGGCTTCGGCTAATGAGTCAATCATCTCCAGAGCGGCTAAACCCGAAACGGTTATCACTACATCCCTGGTGATTTTCCTTGTACCCATGGCAATGCATTGATCCAAAAGGCTGATGGCATCACGCATCCCGCCCTGGGCAAGACGGGCAATCATGGCGAGGGCGGAAGGCTCATAAGCCACGCCTGCATCCTTTGCAATCATCTCCAGCCTTTGGCTAATCCCTTCTATTGATATCCTCTTGAAATCAAATCTCTGGCAACGGGACAGGATGGTTGCCGGAAGCTTGTGGGGCTC
>Ga0209537_1001144_pt1 | contig 30664 bp, 32 predicted proteins | sample BioPla4DNA1_FD_187698 | JGI IMG/M metagenome (GOLD analysis project Ga0209537, IMG submission 187698) | Biogas fermentation microbial communities from Germany - Plant 4 DNA1 (SPAdes) (version 2) | ecosystem: Engineered > Bioreactor > Anaerobic > Digestate | place: Bielefeld, North...
AAGGTGCCCCGGGTCTTAAAACTGGCCGGTTTTGAGCCGGATATTTACCTTAATGTCCGCGATGGGCCGGATGAATTACCATAAATTAACTACTGATTTTTTGTGCAGTAGGGTGTTGAAAGCCCGTTGTAAGCACATTTTTGGTCAATTTTAGACCGATTTTTTGCCAGATTTTTAGGCATAGAAAAAACCCCGCAAACTTTGATTTTTGCGGGGTTTTCGTTGTTTCTTTTTGGTGGGGCTGCCGAGGATCGAACTCGGGACCTCTTGAATGTGAGTCAAGCGCTCTCCCCCTGAGCTACAGCCCCTTTTAACTTTAAAAATGAGCAGTGTTATTTTACAATAAGAACATTTATTGTAGAGCTGTGAGCAATCTTATTTGCTACACTGCCTAAAATCATTTTTTCAATTTTTCCCAAACCGCTGTGTCCTAAAACAAGGAGGTCATAGTTTCCTTCTTCAGCAATTTTGCAGATTGTTTCAGCCGGATGGCCGTATTCAAAGATTGTGTTTATTGTCACACCTTTTTCCTGACAGTATTCTTTTGTTTTTTGCAGAACCTCCTTGGCGCCTTTTTCTATTGCTTCCTTGTATCCTTCAACGACGCTATACGGAGTTGTTGCGATCAATAACGGCTTGTCTTCAACGACAGTAACTGCAGCAATTTCAGCATTCATAGCCTTGCCAATTTTAAGTGCTTCATCAACTGTTTTCCAAGAGTGTTCGGAACCGTCGGTTGCAATTAATATTTTATACATATTTTAAACTCTCCTTTTATGAAAATAAAAACTTTAACACCTTGAGACAAAAGAAATTTTTTATTACAGGAAAATCTCTTAGAAAAAGTTGATTTCTACGTTTAGAATGCTTTCACTACTGCCTAATCTATTGTTTATACTATAAGGCAGTTCTTAAAGATTGTCAAGAGAAAATATTTCGTTGCTTGCCTTTTGAGAGCTGTTTATAAGTGGAAGATAACAAAAAGGTTTCGTTAGTTTGGAGAACGGGAATTGACGATTTGAAATCATAATGTTAGAATTCAAACTATAGTAATAAATTGGGAGAGAATTAAAAATATCATGACCGCACCAGAAGAAAAAATTGCGGAGTTAGTGAGCCTGTTGCCGGTGTTTGTGGGAACGTTATTGGAGGGAAGTAAAATAATTACTCCTGTAAAATTAAATATTAGCGAAGGAAAAACTTTAATGATCCTTCATAAACATGAAGGGAGCCCCATGACTGAATACAGCAGGAAAGTGGGTCTTTCAAAGGGGTCTTTTACGACAGTTGCAGATCATTTGGAAAAAAAAGGGTTGATAGAAAGGGTTGCTGTGTCCAATGATAGAAGAAAATATGCCCTGTTTCTTACAAAAGAAGGAAAACGAATTGCCAGGGAAATCGATTTACAGTTTAAGAAACATATTGCAAAAAAGGTGGCACAACTGGAGCAAGGGGATTTAAACAGTCTTAAAAATTCTTTGGAGATTATAGCAGCCGTGATGGAAAAATTTAAGTAAAAGGAATGAATCATTTGAACGAACTTCAAGGCCTGAACGTAAAGTCAGATCGGCTTGTCATTTTAGAGTCCATGCCCGTTAAGAAAGCCATCCGAACTTTGGCAGTACCTACCATGGTTGCCATGCTGATTCAAGTTGTCTATAACATGACTGATACTTTTTTTATCGGCAAGCTGAATGATCCCAATATGGTGGCGGCTATCTCCATATCAATGCCTATTTTCTTCATTATTCAGGCATTTGGTAATATATTTGCCATCGGAGGGGCTTCCTTGATCTCCAGGTTGTTGGGAGAAGGGGAAAAGGAGGGCGCCTCTCAAATCGGGGCTATTTCCTTCTGGTCGGCGTTATTTATCTGTACTTTTATGTCTGTTATTGGTCTTTTTTTTCTGGAACCAGTATTAATGTATTGCGGTGCCAGTGAGAATACAATCGGCTTTGGGAAAAGCTATTTGAGGATTTTGTTTTTGGGCGGTCCGTTTATCGGCATGCAAATGGCCATGGGTGGATTGTTGCGGGCAGAGGGCGCTACCAGAGAATCAATGATCGGCATGATGTCCGGTTCTATTTTAAATATAGTTTTGGATCCAATTTTTATTTTTCTGTTAAATATGGGGGTTGCCGGGGCAGCTGTGGCGACAACCATCGGCAATATCGCCGGTTTTCTATACTACATTAATTTCTATTTTAAGAAACGGGGAGTTATATCTATTTCGTTGAAACATTACAGTTTTAATGGGAAAGCATATGCGGACATTTTTAAAATTGGCATACCCGCATCAGTCGGCATGATTTTGATGAGTATCGGTTTTTCCCTGGCAAATGTTTTTGCCGCGGGCTTTGGAGACGACGTGGTAGCTGCCAATGGAGTGGTTATGCGGATTACCGGTATTGCCGTAATGCTTTCCATGGGGCTGGCCCAGGGTTGTCAGCCTCTTATGGGTTACAGTTACGGCGCCAAGAATTACAACCGGTTATGGGAAACGATCAAAACGGCAACAGCAATTGGTACCATCATAGGTTTCTTTTTTGCAGGCATGTTTATAACATTTGCAGATATTTGGATTAAAGTGTTTATTAATGATGCGGTTATTATCGATCTGGGGGAGAAAATAATCAGGGTTTATTCCCTGCCCATGCCCTTCTTAGGAGCGCAAATGGTCCTTCTAACCATGTTTCAAGCCCTCGGCAAGACAGTGGAGTCTTTGATCATTTCCCTTGGCAGGCAGGGATTGTTTTTTATACCCGCGTTGATTATTTTCAGTTCATTATGGGGATTTAACGGGTTTATTCTTGCTCTGCCCGTTGCTGATATTGCTACTGTTTGTCTTTCAGTGACGCTGTTTCTTTTTATGAAGAAAAAAATCGGCACTTCAACTTCATGTGAAGATATGCCTAAGGCAGCCGGGCCCGCCTGATTATGACAGAGGAGAAAAAAATATTATCTTATTCTTCTTGATCTTATGCTTTCCGGCATAGACGGCTACGAAGTTTGCCGTATCCTTCGCAGCACAAAACAAAAAGCCCACAATGACCTTCGCTCCGGCTACGACAGATCCTCATACAGCCTGCTGCAATCGCTTTGACTGCAACAGACCGCATTTTGAACCTGCCGTAACCTTTGCCCGACCGGTATAAATCCCTTTGGAAGCCGGTAACCGCCGTCAGGCCGTTACCGACCTCTATATCCTCAAATTGTGTTAAAACACAGGTAGAATATTTATTTGAAAAGGAACTTATACCGATCTTGGCTCGACCATGTTATATCCCTTTTTGACCCCGAAATGATCTTCACTGACCATTCCGAAGCCATGAGGAACATAACATGATCTTCCCTCCGGCTGATACCGAGCCGACTATGACCCGGTATCAACCTTTGGCCGACTGCGGTAAAGCCTTCTTGACCTTACCGCAATCTTGGCACGGCCATTGTGGACCTCTTTGCAATGTTATCTTGCCCGGAATTAGGTTTTTTATTAGAGGAAAAAACAGGAAGTAACCTTCGGGCAGCTTCTACGACTTTTTATTATGAGAATAATTTTAAAATATTTTTTAAATTTTTTTCTATAGAGGGAGGAATTTTTAAACATCTATAGAATAGTTTAAATATTGTAAATTAGTTAAAACCTAACCTCCTACAAAATATCCTTTAAAACAGGGAAAATCCCTGTTTCTTTTTTTGTCGGGGGGAATTTATATTAAATACTCAGGTTGGCTGTCAAGGTTTGTATTGCCATATTATATCATAATGTTTATTTTATTTATCTTGGTATATAACTTACAGAAAAAAGCAAAACTAAGAAAAAAAGGAGGAAAAAGTAATATGACTATCGGCAAAAGTTTAAAGACCACCCTTTCGAACTTAAAAAGCGTCCAGGCAGATCTGGAATCTTTTGCCCTGGAGACGGAAAACCCTGCAGCAAAAGATATGTTTGCCCAGTTTGCCGACCAGGCCAAAACCATGATCGAGGGGCTGCAAACCAGGGTCATGGAAATTGAAAATGAGGAGCCCCAGTATAAAGTACCTAATTAAATTTCTTAACTGTAACATAAAATTAACTGCTCAGGTCTTAAGAGATAATCTGTTTTCTCAAAGCCAAACTGTAATGTTACAAGTAATGTTGCAAAGGACCCGCCTTTTAAGGCGGGTCCTTTGCGTTTGCAGGGCTCATCCCCGGTTGCACCTTTGGTATATATCCCGGGTAGCAAAGCCTGGAAGCCGTGAATAGAATACTAAAAGGAAATACGGAAAGGAGGATATCCAGTGCAGAAGATTAAGCGCTTTTTTACTGAACTCTGGCTGGATGAAAGAGGGCAGGGATTGGCAGAATACGGTCTTGTTATGGCTTTCATCGCGGCTGTGATTTTAGGAGTTTACAGCCTTCTAGGGTAACCGTAGACAACCTGTGATGCAGGACCACAGGGCCTGTTCCCTGAAATGAGGTGAAAAGCTTGAATGGTTGTTTTTTTATTACCCTTCCCTTGGCAGCTTATATCGCCGCGGCTTGTTATTGTGATATCCGCTACAAGGCAATTTTTAACAGGTTAAATATAATATTTTTCATTATCGCGCTGGCTGTTCAATATTTTACCGGTGGACTGTACGGGCTTTCGACGGCTATTGCAGGAATGCTTGCGGGTTTTATCGTACTTATTATACCTTACCGCAAGGAATGGGCCTGCGGGGGAGATGTAAAATTTATTCTTACTGTCGGTGCTTTTGTAGGCCCTTCCCGAATCTTCTTTTCAACCCTTTACGGCCTTGTTATTTTGGGTATCACGACAATTATTTATCTCTTAATTCGCAAGAAACTGGGACAGCTGTTTGCATCAGCCGTTATTTGCACCTATGGCTGTAAAAACGTTGATGCAAAAAAAAGACAGGAAATTGCTGAGCGGCTTCCCCTGAGCGTTTTTTTTGGGTTGGGAGCGCTGCTTTATTGGTTATATACAGCTTTAATACTTTCTTAAAAGACATTAAAAAAGCTCAGATTGCGACCCCGGATATTACTTAGCCGGGGTCGATATTTTTTTTTTATTAATTGCTGCTGCCCTTTTCCAGCGGAGCAAATTGCCCCTTCCAAAACGGGGGCTCGCATTAATTTGTTTCTTCCGCCTTCCGGACGAAAGAAAATGCTCGCCTCCGGTTTTGTGGATGGAATTTTGTTCCATTCTTTTTTACTGCTACAATGGGAACTGTAGATAAGATTTCTAAGGGAAAGGGGGTGAACAATATGGCCGTCGTAGCCATTCCTTCAGGTGACAGGTTGCAGCTTAGAGTGCAGGTGGGAATAAATCCCCAGAACGGTAATCCGGTTTACAGCACCAGATCCTGGTCCAGGGTTAAACCCGGAGCATCGGACGAGCATCTCTACGAGTTTGCTGCCAAGCTGGGCGAACTGGGCGCGGATGCACTGGAGAGCATTTCCAGAGTTAAAACCGTGACGCTGGTGGATGATGGAAACTAAACGTTTGGTAAAAAAACGGGGAAGGAGGTGAGGCAAGCAGATGAGTACAAGGGTACTTAAAATGAATTTCCGCACTGAAGAGGGAAGGGCTGTATCCATTAATCTGCAAAATCCTGTTGAAAATCCACCGGCTGCAGATGTAAATGCTGCTATGGATGCGGTCGTCAACTATGATCTTTTCGATACCTCTTCAGGAGCGATTACGGAAAAAGTAGGCGCGGTAATTGTAACCACCGATGTGGAAGAGATCATCAGTTTTGAAGAGTAATGCCGGCAAAAAGGAGGCGGCGAAAGAAGGGGGCAGCCTGGAAAAGGCTGCCCCTCACAATAAGCCGCTGTTTGTGCATAAAGAACGATGATTATTATAAGGAGGAATTCCTGTGGAAGAAGTAATGGCTCTGGTTGCGAATTTTGGCTTTCCCGTTGTCGTAAGTTTTTACCTGCTTATTCGCATTGAGGGAAAACTGGAGGCGCTGACTGCGAGCATGAAAGACTTGAGCAAAGTCATTGCCAAGTTGTTGTAATCTCTCTCAGGATAGAATTATTGCAGCGCAATTATCCTTTAAAAGGAGGGGTTTTGCCATGAACAACATTAAAATTTCTGCAAACTTTTTCTTACGGGAATTTGAATGCAAGGACGGGGAGCATCAGGTTAGAATTGACAGCAGGTTGCTGCAAAAACTGCAAGTGCTGCGCGACAAAGTTGGCCGCCCGGTGATCATCCTTTCGGGTTACAGGAACCCTTCCTACAACAGAAAAGTAGGCGGCTCACCAGGAAGCCGGCACCTTTTGGGAAAAGCAGCGGATATTGTCGTCCCGGGATATTCTGTTGAAGAACTTGCTCGAATTTCCCGGGAAATAGGTTTTACTGGAATCGGTTTGTATAATTCGTTTGTACATGTGGATGTGCGTGAAAAAGAAGCAACATGGCAAGGGTAAAAGGATTGGGAAAGATATTTTCGTGATTTATAAAATCAGACGATGTACTCTACTTTTCCTCCGGGGAAAAGATCGGACACCGCGGGTATAAAAAGTTCTTCCAACTTTTTGTAAATATCAGGGGTATAGAGATACTTCCCGTATCCAAATTGCCCGTATTTAAACCTTCTTTTTTTTTCTTCCAGAGGTAGAGAGGAGCCGGGGAAAAGGGAAAGAATGTTTTTTTTGCCTCTTGCCGTAAAGCGGTGGGCAATAATTTCAAAGGTAATGAGATCATTATTTTTCTCCGGTGAAGGGACGGTCTTCCATAGAGAAGCAATCTCCCGTAAAAGATCCATGTATTCTTTTTCCCATCCCTTATAGATAAAAACCGGTGCCAAAAGAAACCCTACCGGGTAGCCCGCGCTTTTCATTTCCAGGGCTGCCCGTATTCTTTTCCCCGGAGCAGGGACTCCCCTTTCATATTCAGCGACAATTTTGGGAGTATTAATGCTGAAGCGCACCTTGGTTTTCCCGTTGTGCTTAATTTTCAGCAGGCTTTCAACATTTGTCTGCTTTGTGGCAAATCGAAAAAAACCTTTCTCCCTGCGCGAAAAAAATTCTATGGTTCTGGCCAAGGAGCCGCTATACTGCTCGATGGACAGGGGGTCGGAGGTGGCACTGCCCTCAAAAACCGTTTCTTCGGGGAGCCTGTTTGAGATATACCGGTCGGCTCTTTCCAAGATTTCCTCGATATTTACATACAAGCGCAGGTAGGGACGAGGCCCCAAAGTGGTATACAGGTAGCAGTATTGGCATTGGCCGGGGCAACCGGTAGCCAGAGGCAGCTGGTAATGAGCCGACGGCTTGCAACCGGCAAAATTAAGTGTCCGGCGAACTCCCACAACCAGTGTTCTTTTTGCCTCCACAAACTTTTGGGCAGGCGTATCTCCCGGCAAGGCAGTTATCCTGTTGTGGGAGGAGGTGTATTTTACCGCTTTTCCTTCCCGGCGAAACCGTTCAAGAAGTTTTTTCCCCAGAGGAAAATTCAGGGCTTCTTTTTCAAAAAAAATTCTGTCCGGAGTGTACATTTGCTGACTTCCCTGCTAAAACTACTAAAACTAGATCAGTTGACCTTACTTTTCCCTTTGGGGAGAAAAATATGTTGAAGTTATTCCGCAAAAATATTTTGCGAGGAGTTTGCCGGTGAAGACTTGTTGTCTTGAAGATAAATATTTTGACAATATGTTTCCTTGATGAACAAAGTGCAAAAAAGACAGACAGCGAGGAATGCCAGGCAGGCAGCAAAGAGGCCGCGGTAAGCGGCCAGCGGGTAGATCTTGGTTCCCTCCACCACCACGCCGTTCCAGCGAAGGTCCAGTATATAACCCAGCAAGGGCTGCATAATGGACATTCCTAAAAAAGCTCCTGTATTGGCCACGCTGAGCGCGGTGCCGGAGAAAGAAGGGTCGTTAATTTCTTTAGCTATCGCGATAACGAGGGCTGAAGCGCCGGCAGTAATCCCCATGATGAAAAAAAGGATATAAAGGGCGTTTTCAGGAGGTTTGCCTCCGTTCCACAGGAAAAATAAGCACCAGATAACTGCCTGCAGCAGGAAAAGAAGCAGTAAGGGCTGTTTGCGCCGGCGCAGTTTGTCTGAAATAAAACCGATCAGGGGAAAACCGATGCACATTCCTATTGTGGCCATAAGTATAAAATTGGCCGCAACGCTCCTGGAAAACCCATAAATCTGCATCAGGTAAGTAATGCTCCATGTGCCGGTGAAGGCGATTAAGATGCCGTAAATTCCGAAAGTGCCGGCTATGAGTAAAAAATTGCGGTAGTTTTTTAAGACATTCTTCAAGGCTTCCCAAAGTTGACGGAAATTAACAGTCTGTGTTGCAGATAAGTATTCTCCTTTTTGCATCTCTTCAGGCGAGTCGCGTACCACAAGCCAGCAAGCCAATGCCGTAATGAAGGTGACGGCAGCGATGATAAGGAATGAATTCCGCCAGCCGGAGCTGACGACAAGGAGGGACAAAGGAGTTGTACCCAGCACCACGCCCAGGTTGCTGATAAGCCCGGTCAAACCTGTGATGGTTGCAAATTGAGCCGGTTTAAACCAGTTCAGTTGAAACTTTAAAATGCAAACAAAAACAACGGAGACGCCGAGCGCTACCAGCCCTCTTCCCAGGAAAGCATAAAATATATTCGGTGCCAGGGCAAAAATAAAAGATCCGCCGCTGGCGACCAGCATACCCGCTGTTACTGTCTTGCGCGTTCCCCACGAATCAGCCAGGAGTCCTGTGGGAATCTGCATGATCATGTATACCAGAGCATAAATTGCTGCCAGGGAACCCGCTACTGCTGCGTCTTCAATTTTGAAGTCAAGGATGAGGTAATCCATGACAACTGCCAGAGAAAGCCTGTGGAAATAACCGATCAGAAAGGCCAGTGCCAATATGCTCCACATTATCCAGGCCAGGGTATGACTATTTTGTTTTTGTCCGGAATGTTTCGGCATATTGTCTTTTCCCCCCAAAGTGTGCCTTCATCTATTATAGCTGTTTTTCGGGATTGCGTCCATGCATTGACATCTAAAAGAACAGTATAATACTATATGTATGTAATTGTAATAAAACAAGGGTATAGGAAAGAGATGGCGGAAAAATTAAATGTTGGCTTAGTCCAGGTTTATACAGGTACGGGAAAGGGGAAGACAACCGCTGCTCTGGGGCTGGCATACCGGGCTATGGGCCATGATTTTAAGGTGTGTATGATCCAGTTTTTGAAGGGGAACAGCTATTGCGGTGAACTTTTTACTTCTCAGCGCCTGAAGCCCTTTATTGATTTTTACCAGTTTGGCCGGGACTGCCCCTATTCATCCCTGATCCGTCAGGGCTTTAAAGTATGTCAAGGCTGCCATGAAAACTGCTTTGAAATTTCGTTGGATGACGCAGAGAGTAAAGAGCTGGTCCAAATGGCGTATGACTTTGCCAAAAAAGCTGTTAACAGCGGGGAATATGATCTTGTAATCCTCGACGAGATCAATAATGCCCTGCACGCAGGCTTTCTTACCGTGGAGAAAGTCCTGGCCCTTATGAAGAATAAACCCGGTTTTGTGGAGCTCGTGCTTACGGGCAGGGGCATGCCGCCGGAAATTTTGGAAGCAGCAGACCTGGTTTCGGAAATAAAAATGGTAAAACATCCTTACGAAAAAGGGATCAAAGGCCGCCGGGGAATTGAGTATTGAAAGCCCCTAGTAAAATTTTTGCAATAAAAAACGGTTTGCAAAGTTCCATGCCTTGGTGTATAATTCCCATAAAATGAATAGTGTGTCGGGGTGCTTCCAGGATGCGGAGGCTGAGAGGGGAACGCAATGAAGTTCCTAAACCCTTTGAACCTGTTGTGCGGACCTGAAGCATTAGGTCCGTCTGGGTAATGCCAGCGGAGGGAAAAATATCAAGAGACTGTTTGCATTGTGCAGCAGGCCCGCGGCGGCCTGTTTTTTATTGCCCTGGGGAACCGGTTAAAAAAATGCCGGAAAAAGTTTTTACTCATAAAAGCCAGAAATAAAGAAAGAGGGAGATAATATGGAAAAATCATTAGTTAGAGTTTTGCCTCTGCGCAAGATCGTGGCTGTAGGTTTGCTGGTCGCGCTGGGAACGGTTGCAGCACCTTTTTCCATTCCTGTCGGCGTGGCCAAAGTATATCCGGTGCAGCATGCCATCAATGTCCTGGCAGGGGCACTACTCGGGCCAGGAGCTGCTGTTTTAGCCGCGGTTCTTACTTCAACCCTCCGCAACCTCATCGGCACCGGCACTCTTCTGGCTTTTCCGGGAAGCATTTTCGGCGCGCTGCTGGCAGGGCTGGCGTTCCGGCTGCTGAAACGGGATTATTTTGCCGCGCTGGGCGAAGTGCTCGGCACAGGGCTAATCGGCGCATTGGCGGCCTTTCCTTTGGCTAAATGGCTCCTGGGTTTTATCGGTTTGGCCTATGCGTTTATCATTCCCTTTGCCCTGAGCAGCCTGGCGGGTTCGATCATCGGGCTGATCCTGCTGCGGCTTTTTAAAAACAATGCGCGGTACGGTTAATTCGGCATCGGGCAGGGTAAAAGATGCGGGTAAGGTACTTAATGTTGTGAATGGATTTGAAGTGAAGGGATGATTTATAATGAAGAAACGAAATAAGCTTCCCTGCGTTGTAAGTATAGCAGGTTCCGATTCCGGAGCGGGTGCGGGAGTGCAGGCCGACCTTAAGACGATGGCCGCACAGGGTGTTTATGGTTTAACTGTTGTTACCGCGGTAACAGCCCAGAATACTAGGGGAGTAGACCGCTTTGAAGTGTTGTCCGCGGAAATGGTAGCCGCACAGATGGACGCAGTCTTTACTGATTTTCCCGTTGCCGCCGTCAAAACCGGGATGCTGGGAAATGGGGAGGTCGTGGAAGCAGTTGCTTCCGGGTTGCGGAAATACCGTGCACAAAACATTGTGGTGGATCCGGTTATGGTAGCAAAAAGCGGGGATTCCCTTCTGGAAAAGGATACCCAGCAGGCTCTCGAAAAAGAGCTCTTTCCCCTTTCTGCGGTTATTACACCCAACATTCCCGAGGCAGAAATCCTGTGCGGGGAAAAGATTGCGGGGATCCGCGAGATGAAAGAAGCGGCGCGGGTCCTGCATGCTGCGGGACCTTCTTATGTGCTGATAAAAGGCGGCCATTTGCAAAGCGGTGAGCTGATGACCGATCTGCTCTATGATGGAGAACAGTTCTTTTATTACCGGGCGGGCCGCGTCTTTTCCAATGATACGCACGGCACCGGCTGCACTTATGCTTCGGCCATTGCCGCGCAGCTCGCGCTCGGCCTGTCTGTCCCCCTTGCTGTCCTCGCAGCGCGCTGCTATCTGCAGTCAATCCTTCCCTGCAGCCCGGGTCTTGGCGGGGGATGCGGGCCCATGGACCATTTTGCCTGCCGGAGATAATAAAAAATCCCTCTTTACTGAGGGGGAGACGCGGGAGATACTTTATGTTTCAGGGAGCGGACATATTACGGGATGTCAGGCGGAAGAAACCCCTTATTCATCATCTTACCAATTATGTAACCATGAACGATTGCGCCGCGGTAACGGCCAATACCGGCGCGCTGCCGGTTATGGCCGAGGCGGAGGAAGAGGTGGAAGAAATGGTGGCCTCAGCCGGAGCCGCGGTGATTAATACCGGCACTCTTACCCCCTCCCGGACCCGGGCTGCACGGGCGATGGGCAGGAAAGCCCGTGAGAAGGGGATTCCTGTGATCCTCGATCCCGTGGGCGCGGGATCGACGGCCTACCGCACCCGGGAAATCGAGGGCATCCTCGCGGAAACTCGGCCCGCGGTGATCAAGGGCAATGCCGCTGAGATCGGGCTTCTGGCAGGGGTTGAAGGAGCTGTCATCAGCGGCATTCAGTCGTTGGGCTTTGCCGGCGATCCTCTGGAGGCAGCCCGCGGGTTGCGGAACCATCTGGATTATGATGCGGTGATTGCTGTTACCGGGCCTGAGGATGTGGTAACGGACGGAAAGCGAGCGGCGCGCGTTTTTAACGGTCATTCCCTGCTGCCGCTGGTGGTGGGCAGCGGCTGCATGTCTGCCTCCGTCATTGCTTGTTTTGCAGCTGTGGAAGAAGACCGTTTCCTTGCTGCAGCGGCTGCGCTGGCATACCTGGGTCTGGCTGCGGAGCGGGCTGCAGAAGCGCTGAAAGGCACCGCTTTTGGCCCGCTTTTGTTTAAGGCCCGGTTAATTGATGAGCTTTTTCTTCTTACTCCCGAATCCTTCGCCGCAGGGGCAAAAGTGGAAATTACCGCGCTGTAACCGCGTAACCACGACACAATTAAGGAAAAGGTGAAGCTGCCATGCATTCAAGAGTACCCAACTATAGCGTTTATGTTATTACGGACGGAAAGCTCTCCCGGGGAAGAGGACATCTCCAGGTATTGTCCGAGGCGATCAGGGGAGGAGCGACCTGTGTTCAGCTGCGGGAAAAGGATCTTTCTGCGCGGGAGCTTTATGCCCTGGCCAAAGAAATCCGGGAGCTGACGCGAAAAAATGGAGTTGCCTTTATCGTTAATGACCGATTGGATGTGGCTCTGGCCGTCGAAGCGGACGGCGTCCATCTGGGGCAGTCCGATTTGCCTGCAGCAGCGGCCCGCCACATTATGCCGCCGGGGATGCTCCTGGGAGTCACCGTCCGAAACGAGAAGCAGGCGGTGCAGGCCCAGTCTGACGGGGCTTCCTACCTGGGAGCAGGAGCTGTTTTTGCCACCGGCACCAAGACGGATACCGGAAAACCGATGGGCCTTGCCAATTTGTCCAAAATTTGCCGCCGTGTCACAGTGCCGGTAGTGGGTATCGGCGGGATTAATGCCTCTAACGCGGGGTCGGTGATCGGTGCCGGGGCAGACGGAGTGGCGGTGATTAGCAGCGTGGTTTCTGCTGATGATATTGCCGGGGCAACCCGGGAAATTGCCTGTGCCGTAGCCGCGGCGCGGTGCAGCCGGCCGATTTGGTGAAGCTGCAAATTTTACGGCTTTTATTTCTCCCGCGAAGTGAGTTTGCGGGGAGATGTTTAACGGAACGGGAGATACTTATTTATGAAAATAAAGGAAACTAGCGAGTTTTCCCTGATTCATTCCCTGACAAAAAAGATCAGGGCAGCGGGCAGCGGTTCCGTTCTGGTGGGTATCGGCGATGATGCTGCCGCGTTCCGCATGGGTAACGGGAAGAACCTTCTTATAACCTGTGACATGCTCGTTGAAGGGCGTCACTTTTTGAGGGATAAAATAACACCCAGGCAGCTCGGCTGCAAGGCTCTGGCGGTCAGCCTGAGCGATATTGCCGCCATGGGGGGAGTACCCAGGTTTGCTGTTGTTTCGGCAGGTTGGACGCCGGAGCTGGAAGTGGAATATGCTCAGGAGGTTTACCGGGGGATGGGAGAGCTGGCAGATGAGTTTCAGGTGTCTATTATCGGCGGCGATACGGTCAGTGCCCCCCAGGTAATCCTCGATGTTGCCGTTATCGGCGAAATGGACGGGGCCCCCGTAACGAGGGCCGGGGCAAAGCCGGGTGACGCTATTGCCGTGACAGGTTCCCTGGGAGCTTCGGCTGCGGGGCTGGCACTGCTGCGGGAAGAGGAGGCTGCCGCAAACTTGAGCGAAAAGGCAAGACAGGCTCTGCTTCGCGCCCACCTTGAGCCCTATCCCCGTGTCAAGGAAGCGGGGATGCTGTTGAAATACGGGCCTCCTTCGGCCATGATAGACATCAGCGACGGGCTGGCCGGCGATTTATACCATATTTGTGAAAGCAGCGGGGTGGGTGCTTTGCTCGAAGTATCCCGCCTGCCTGTCAGCGAGAGCGTTAAACAGGCCGCGGCAACCCTTGGCAGTAGTTTTCTGGATTGGGTATTATACGGCGGCGAGGACTACGAACTTTTAATGACCATCCCTCCGGGTTGTGTCGCCGGCGTAAAAAAGGCCGTGGAGATGCTGGGAACGAATCTTTCCGTAATCGGTAAAGTGCTCCATAAAAGGGAGGGGATAAAAATACTGTCTAAAAAGGGCGCTGCCTTTGAGCTGGAGCCCCGCGGCTTTGATCACTTTGCCGCTTTCAAATAATTCATTGCTTCGGCAGCGGAAGAAAAACCATCTTTACGGCTGAGAAGTTTTTGCAGGAAATTTGTAAATGGCTCTGAGAGGGGAAGTACTTCCTGCCATGGCCTGTTAAACAGCGATTCATCTTCAACCCAGTTGGAAAAAAGATCTACTGCCACTACCCCGGTGCCGAAAAGATCGCTGCTCGGGGAAATTTCTGGGCGCAAGAGCCGGTATGTTTCAGGGCCCGGTATTTTTTTTGCGAATTTTAGCCTGTTTAACGGCTTACTTAATAATGCGCCGCTGCTGCGGCAAAACTTTTTTTTCAGGGGGTCGGGAAAGAAACCGTTTTGAGAAGGGTCCAGGAATCTGGCAAATCCAAAATCGATTAAAAATACTTTCTCCCCTTTTAATAACAGGTTGGAAAGGCGCAGGTCCCGGTGAATAACCGCGTCTTTTTTCCGCGGCGGGCAGTGCAGATCATTAAGGATGCCCAGGAGCTGCAGGACGATTTCTTTAATTTCCTCCTCGCTGAAACGGTGGCCGGCGTCCAGCAGATAACTTAACGGCAGGCCATCGATGAACTCCTGAACAATGTAATGGATACCTTCATGGGTAAAAGCCTCCACAAATCCCGGTACTTGCGGGTTGTCAAGCCTCCTTAAAATTTCGGCTTCCAGCGAAAAAGACGATAAGCCCGGCCCTTGCAGTTCCATTTCGTTTATTAAGGCTTTAACGGCGTAAAAGCGTCCCCCACGCGCGGCCTTTATTACTAATCCATAGCTTCCCTCGCCGAGAAATTCTTCAATTTTGTAATCCTTGATCCAAGGGTGTTCCCTTCACGAAGAAAAGATGCGGCCCAGAAAACCTTTTTTGCGACGCTTGCGGTAACTGCTGCTATAGTAACGGCCATGCGCGAAGTGGGGCAGGTGAGGGTCCTGCGGATAATACTGCGGGGGCGGTTGAGGCGGTTGTACCGTAATATTTGGATTTACCCCGGTTTTTGCTTTTAAAGCTGTACCGCAATAGGGACATGCCAGCCATGACGGCTCGACCTTTTTCCCGCAAGAAGGACAGTTATTTATTATTTGCGTGCCGCAATAGGGGCAGAACTTAAAATCTTCCTGCAGCGTTTTCCGGCAGCTCGGGCAATTCATTTAAAAGCCTCCCTGATTTTCTTTTTCCTTAAATTTATTATATCATTTTTTTTCACTTTCAAAAGGTGAACAAAAAAAGTAAAGGAGAAGTATTTTAATGAAAGTACATTGGTCTTTAATTATGTTTTTAATCGTGTTTTTCGGAATACCTTATACAACGGTGTTAGCCAATTCAGAAAAAATTAGTATAGAACGAAAAGAAGTTCAGGGGAAAATTGTCAATATCGTTACTGTTGATTTTAATAGTCCTGATATTACTTTTGATGTTGTTAAAGGAAATGATCAACTAGTTGGCTGGGAAGAATTTAAAAGCATTATAGAACGCACGAAACCGGCTGCTGCAATTAACGGAAACTTTTTTAATGCATATGCAACGGAAGAAAATGAAATCGTTCCCTGGGGATACATATACAAAAATGGGAAATAAACAGTGGCGCCACACTTAACCGTGGATCTTTTGCTGTTACTTTCGATCGGCGAGTGATTATAAACAATGGCGAGCTTATTTCAAAAGACGATATCGAAACTATGGTTGAGGCAGGGCCACTTCTAATATTAAACGGTGTCATCGTTTTTGACCCTGATAACAAACAATTTACAGAAGATAAGATTAACCTCAGCCCTGCTCAACGGTCTGCTATAGGAATTAATTCAAAAGGGCATGTATTGATGGTCACCGGCTCTAATCTCAAAATGATAGAATTGGCAAAAATTATGCATGAACTGGGATGTGTCGCAGCTACGAATCTTGACGGCGGCGCATCCTCTGCGCTATATGCTAATGGTAAATATATTACTTATCCAGGTAGAAAGCTCAATACTGTTTTAGTTGTTTACGATAGTGAAGATACTATGAGCTTGCCGGTTCAAAGCGGTGAAATTCAAGTTCTTCTGGATGGTTATAAGGTAACATTCGATGTGCCACCGATGTCCATGAACGGCTATACACTGGTGCCATTACGCGGCATCTTTGAAGCGATGGGAGTCGACATTGTATGGGAAGAAAAAAGCCGTACTATTACAGCTCAAACAGATGAAACAACAGTTGTGCTCCCAATTGGCAGTCGAACAGCGAAGGTGAATAACAGAATTGTTCAATTGGATGTTCCGGGTGTTATTGTGGGTGGTCGGACTATGGTTCCAATCAGATTTATTGCAGAAAGCCTGGGAAAAGAAGTAAAATGGGACCAAAAATCAAAAACTGTTATGATCATCAGTGATACTCTTGAAAGGTCTAAAAAAAATAATTGAAACCAAAGACAATGAAGAAAATAGCTGTTAAATTAGCATTTATTATTTTTAACTTAGAAAATTTGTTTGCGCGAAATATCATATAAAACTGAACATCTTGTCTAAAGTATGATACAATATTTATAAGCCGGTGGTAATAAACCCTTTGTCCTGGTGTTTCTTTAGGCCAGGAAAGGGGGAGATGCCGTAGTTGTGAATACACCAGATTTAATATCACTTTTACTACTAGTAGTCGCTCTAATCAAGCTAAAAAATAGAGCTGAAACAGTTCTATGCTTGATAGTTAAAATAATATAAATAGCACACAACCCACTAAGGCCAAACCAGAACATTTGATCCGCTGGCCCAAGTCTCCGGTGTTAGCAGCACCGGGGACTTTAATATTTAGTCTAATTTCTAATCATAAAAAAGTGGCATCTTTACCCGGGAAATGTTTTGCAAAATAGAGGAGGCTGCTCGTAAAGAAAAAAACTACATCAGAAATAATATGGAGAACAGTTGATGCTGCCATATTTTTAAGAGGAGCTGTTAAAGACAGTTGAAAAAAGGCCGCGTTTTTGTTATATACATAGATAGGTAATGCATGTAGAAGTTATTTACTGCACGGAGCTAATCCAATGTACGAAGTATATTTAGAAAAGTCCCACATAGGTTTGTAGTCCATTGACAATGGAGATATCAGTTGTGATTGCCCATAATAATAATCTTTTAGAACCGGGGATTATCTAAAGGAGGCTATCTATTCCAGCCTAAGGTTTTAGCCAAGGCTCCGGCAAAAACGGGGGGAATATAATGGAAAACAATCATCAGAGCGAGTTTGTATCCACGAGCGCCTCAGAAAAAATTGAGCAGATCACCGCCGATATGCAAGGATATCTGACCGGTATCCGTCAAAAATCGGAGAAAAAATTTGTTGGGGTCATGCATGCAGTGGTGCCCCAGGAATTGTTGTATGCCGCAGGTCTGCATCCTTTTCGGCTTTTCCCTTTTCCCGGAGAACCGATTACTGCCGCGCATGCCCATCTGCACACTGCAACTTCATCTGTATTTCGTGCAATCTGGGATCAGGTTTTAAAAAAACGGTATCCTTTTATGGATGGCGTTGTTTTACCCGAATCCTGTGAAATAGTAACTTTTTTTGCACGGGGCTGGAGATACAACCGCCCCCATGATTTTGTAGCTACGATTGCTGGAGTACGGTTCAGCAAAACCGATAATGCCCTCAACTTTTTTTGCAGGGAACTGGAAACCCTTGCCAAAACCTTCGAGAAATTTTCGGGAACAAATATTTCAGGGGATTCACTGGCGCAGGCAATCGAGATCTATAATAAAAATCGTGAACTGATCAGGAATATCTACGATCTAAGAAAAAGCGAATCTCCGCCTCTTTCCGGATTAGAGATGCTTAAAGCGATCATGACAAGCCATATTATGGATAAGGAAGAGAACAATCGGCTCCTGGAAACTTATTTAGAGGAACTTAAAAACAGAGAAAAGCGCCCTGCACCAAAAGTTAGGCTGATGGTGTCGGGCCCCTGTATTACGGATTTTCGTCTGTTGGAAACATTAGAGGCTGCGGGAGCGCTTGTAGTTATCGATGATACCAACATTGGCTCGCGTTCCTTTTTCTTTAACGTGGATGATGATCCCAATCAATTTATGGCCCTTGCAAGGGCTTATAACAAAATACCCTGTCCCTTTTGCCTTTCTGCTGAAAACCGGCTGACCCATCTTCTCAACATGGTAAAGGAATATAGAGTTGACGGCTTGGTTTTCGCCCTTGAAAAGGGGTGCGAAGGGGAAAAAATGGATTTTCCTTATCTCGAAAAAGAGATAACGGCAAAGACCAAACTTCCTGTGCTCTTTATCGATACCGAATATCTCTGCGATATGGCGCCTATTCGCACCCGAATAGATGCCTTCATCGAGTCCTTGATATAATTAATAAACCAAGGGGAGAATATAATGGCCGAAATGAAAATAAGGAGACTCCAATCCGCAAAAGCTCTTGGTGCAACCATCCGCAAATTTTATGAAGATGCCTGGGCAGAAAAGCCCATCGCCTGGTCGGTGGCAACTGCAAACCCGCTTGCCGATATCTGCACAGCCCTCGGAATCCGCGTCGTTTACCCGGGGAATTACGCCTGCATCTGTGCAGCACAACATCTGTCCGAAAAATACTGCTCCATAGCCGAGGGCTATAACTATAAACGCGAGTTGTGCTCTTATATTCGGAACGTTTTTGGCTACATTCTGGCCGGGGAAGGGAAACACCCCATGGGAGGGATCCCCGAACCGGATGTGATCGTCTCTATCTCAAATTCTTGCCTAAATTATTTAAAATGGTTTGATGCGATGCGCCTGCACTTCGACAAGCCCTTTGTGTTTCTGAACACTCCTCATCGCCTCTTTGAGCATGACATACCCGATTACTATCTGGATTACGTCCTGGAAGAGCTTAAAATGTGCATTGAACAATTGGAAAAAATTAGCGGTAAAAAATTGACGGAACAAAAAATAAAAGAGGTAGCCCATTATTCCCGGGAACAGGGCAAATATTGGAGAGAACTGCTGGAACTAAACAAATCAGTCCCGGCCCCTGTAAATCTTTCGGATCTGGCCAACCTCATCTTTATCCCAACTTCACTGTCCGGAACAGCGCACGGGCTGGAACTTCTAAAAGAGGCTGTGGCTGAGGTGCGAGAGAGAGTCCGGAACAAAGTAGGGGTCATCCCCGAAGAAAAGCGCCGGCTGGTTATGTTTAACATTCCTCCCTGGTACCGGCTTGGCTTTGTCGATTACTTTGCCGCGAGAGGCTGTGTTTTTCCCTTTGGCAACTACAACCGTTACCTATGGAATACGCAAGATATCGATGATACAGATCCTTTAGAGTATCTGGTCCGGAAAGGGCTAAGTTTTGGTTATGACGGCGGATACGGTTCTACCCTTGCAGAAACCCTATATAGCTGCATGGGCGACAGGCTTGCCCAAGATATTAAAGATTACAAAATTGATGGAGCGGTGATTTTGATCAATAAGAGTTGCAAAATCATGTCGGTCGGAGAGCTGGATTTGGCTACTCTGCTCCGGGAGAAATATAAGCTGCCCGTCCTTGTTATCGATGTCGATCAAGCCGAGGAAAGAACTTATTCCGATGCGGAGATAAAACAGAGGGTCGATGCTTTCCTGGAGATGATAGAGGTATAGAGGAGAGTTTTAAGATGGTTTTATTTGCTGGGCTGGATTTAGGTTCGACATCAACAAAAGCTGTCTTTCTTGATGAACATGGGACGCTAATCGGCGCAAAGATCGTGCCTACCGGAGGCAATTTCCGGAAAAGTGCAGAGAGAACTTTGCATGCCCTTTTAGATAAAACTTGTTTTACGCTGGATGATCTGGGTGCTATCGTATCAACCGGTTATGGAAGATTCATTAGCGGATTTAATACCAAGGCCATGAGCGAAATTACTTGTTGCGCTCGTGGGGCCTACCATCTGCTTCCAACTGTCAGAACAGTAATAGATATCGGGGGTCAGGATAGCAAAGTCATTAAACTCGATAGTAGGGGGCGGGTTATCCAGTTTGCTTTGAATGATAAGTGTGCTGCCGGCGCAGGCAAATTTTTAGAGAGGATCGCCGCCTCCCTCGAACTGGACCTGGAAAAAATGGCGGAACTTTCGATGCAATCGTCAAAAAAATTGCCAATTTCGACACAGTGTACTGTCTTTGCAGAGGCAGAAGTAATTTCAAGGATTTCAAATGGGGAGCCCTTAGAGGGCATCGTCAAAGGGATCCATAGCGCTCTCGCCGACAGGATTTTCACTCTAATGACGGGTTTGAATATAGAAAAGGATATCATGATCTGTGGCGGTGGCGCTAAAAATGGTGGCCTGGTCAAAGAACTTGAAGGGCTCCTTGGTGAAATCGTGCTGCCCCAAGAAATTGATCCACGGTTTGTAACCGCTATTGGCGCAGCCCTTCTGGCGCGCGACTTGAAGCGCAGGGACGGTTCTCCTGCTCCACAATAGCCCGAAAGGCCCGTGAAGAAAGATAAATCTTCCGGGCCTTTCATTACAATTCACATTTTATACATTAACCTCTGAGTAATTACTATTATTTTTCGCCTGCCATTTTTTCAGCACCCTGAAGACTCCATGCCATCGGGCGACTGCTGAGCCTGGCTGCCAAGATGTGACTGACTAACCCCTGATCCGTGCACTTTTGTCGGAAGATCCTCCCGGGGGAAGGAAAATTTGGAACAAGGCAGAAATATTCCGTATGATTGCAATTTTTTGTAAGGGGTAGATTCGTGGGCAGGCTTTTGGTTTTTATTACCTTTGCCTATGTTCTGGGGATTATTCTGGGGCGCTATTTTTTATCCGTCCGGGAAACCGCCTTTCTTCTCCTTCCGGCCCTGGCCTGGGCTTTGTTCAACCTCGCCCGCAGGGCGGAAAAGCCGGCAGTTGTCATCCCCCTTTTATTGCTTTTTGTCGCCGGTGGAAGCCTGGCCTGCAACCTTTCCCTGCAGAAAGCCGGCGGCAATATCCGCCAGTTTGCCGGAGAACAATGCACCCTCACCGGCATGGTGGAGGATGAGCCGGTCTGGCGTGATGGGGAGGTAGTCTTTCCGCTGCGCGCGGAGCGGATCGTCACAGGGGGAAAAGAGTATCCCGTCCGCGGCTTGGTGCGGATTACGCTTCGCGTTGATACCGGGGGTGCGGCAGGAAGCCGGGGCGGCGGGGAAGAGGGTATTGCCAAGGAGATTTCTTTTCCGCTCTCCTACGGCAGAAAAATATCTTTACAGGGGGTCCTGAATAATCCGGAAGTGCGGCGAAATCCGGGAGGGTTTGACTACCGGGCTTTTCTGGAAACTCAGGGCGTTGCCGCGGTTTTTTACGGTGCGGCACAGGATGCCGCTGACCTGGGGATATCCGGAAATTTGTCGTTTTTGCGGCAGGCAGCATTGCAGGTTAAAGAAAGAATGTCTTCCGTGCTGGAAGCGTTTCTTCCCCGGCGGGAAGGCAGCCTTTTGACGGGCATGCTCTTCGGGGAGCGAAGGGGGCTCGATGCGGCTACTGAACTGTACTTTCGCCGCAGCGGTGTCTCCCATCTGCTGGCTGTTTCCGGTTTGCATACGGGTTTGGTCGCTGCTTTTGTCCTTTTTATCTTGACGAGAATGGGGCTTGGCAACAGGAAGTGGCCTTTTTTTCTTTTAGCCGCTGTTTTCCTTTTTGCTTATGTTTTTCTCACCGGAGTAAAACCTCCGGCACTGCGCGCTTTTTTTATGATCCTTATAGGCCTTCTGGCCTATTGCCTGGACCGGGAAAAGGACCTTCCAACCGCACTGGCCGCGGCCGGTCTTTTTACCCTCTTGTATAATCCGCTCTTACTGTTCAGCGCGGGATTCCAGTTATCCTACGCGGCAACAGCCTCCATCATTACCCTGGCTTCTCCTTGGCAAAAGGGTTTGTTGAGCCTTCTTCAGGCTCCCATGTTTTCATTTTTTCCCTGGCCGCGGCAATTTGCCTCCCTGGCCGCAGTTACCCTCGCCGCACAGCTTGGTGTTTTGCCCCTTGGCGCCTGTTATTTCGGAGAGGTTTCTCTGGTAGCATTTGTGGTCAATATCGCTCTTTTGCCGCTGATGTCCCTGGTGCTGGGCATCGGGCTTTTTGCCGCGCTGCTCGGCCTGCTGCTTCCCGTTGCCGGTTCTTTTCTTGTCCTGGCTGCTTACCCCCTCCTGGCCTTTATGGTTTGGACAACGGAGTTATTGGGGGGATTAAGCTTTGCTGTTCTGGAACTTTTTCCGCCCCGCAACTGGGAGATTACTGCCTATTATGTCCTGCTCTTCAGCCCGGCTGCAAGGGGGTGTTTCATTTCACGGGAGCTTCCCCTGAAGGGTTTATTTAATTCCCGTCCGGCGGTTGTGCTGCTGCTGTTGGCCCTTCTGTTCGTCTGGTGGGGCGGGACGGTCAGCATCCCGGGAAAATTGGAGGTTGTTTTTCTTGATGTGGGACAGGGTGATGCCATCTATATCCGAACACCCCGGGGAAGGCATTTGCTTTTAGATGCAGGGGGAAGGCCGGCCTATGCTGCAGGCAAGTTTGACCCCGGCTCGCGGGTTGTTATTCCTTTTTTACAGCACAGGCGCGTGCGCAAACTGGACGCTGTCATCATTTCTCATCCCCACGAGGACCACTTTGGCGGAGCCGCGGCAGTGCTGGAGAAATTTCCTGCCGGCTTGTTGCTGACCAATTTAACAGTAACGGATTCCGAACAGTATAACGAATTGTTGGAAATGGTCCGGGAAAAAAATATTCCCCGGCAAACGCTTCAGGCCGGGGACAGGATAACTCTGGAGCCCTCCCTTGAGCTCAAGATCTTAAACCCTCCCGAAAAATTATTTTCCGGAAGGGAAAGCGATCTGAACGATAATTCTCTTGTGATGCAGCTTTGTTATCGGGAGGTAAATTTCCTTTTTACCGGAGACGTGGAAGATCGGGCCGTGGAAAAGATGCTGGGCAGCAATGCGGCTCTGCAAAGCCAGATTTTAAAAATGCCCCATCACGGGGGGCACCTGGAAAGCATGCCTTTATTATTAAATAGAGTCAACCCTGCCATGGCCGTAATTTCATCCGGTAAAAATTCTTTCGGGCATCCTCATCCTGCAACGCTCCAGGAGTTAACAAAAAGAGGAACAGAGATCTACAGGACGGATCTGCACGGCGCGGTAATTGTCCGCAGCAACGGATACGGGTGGACCGTTAATACTATGATTCCCGCGGCCATTCCGCCCCCTTCGTCTTCAAAGGCCGAAGGCAAAAGCTTACTGAATATCGATCCTTCTTCCTCTTATTCTTTCGGGCTGAGCTTTGGGAAGGGTAATGGATAGGATCCCGTCTCTGTACTGGGCCTTTGCTTCTTCGGGATTCACTTCCGCGGGAAGCGGGACGGATCGTGAAAAGCTTCCGTAGTACCTTTCCGAGCGGAAGATGTTTTCATCCTTAAATTCGTGGTCTCTCCTAATCTGTCCGGACAGACGGACCAGAGTGTCATCAACGTAGATGTTTAAATCCTCTTTGGCAACGCCTGGGATTTCTGCCTTTAAGACAACATCTTTATCTGTCTGGTAGATATTTACTCTGGGAAGAGTTCCGCCTCCGAATCCTCTCCAGGGCGAACGTTCAAAAAAAAGGCTCATATCCCTGTCCAGTTCCCTAAAAGGGTTCCATTCCATAAGTCCCATTTTGTTTTCACTCCTTGGCAAATAGGTTTTATAACTTTTAAGATCATTTTTTCCTCCAAATAAAAAAATATTCGTAACTGCCGGAGAGGTTAATGTCTAAGTGAAGCAGCGGAACCGTCCCCTTGCTTCACTGGAAAAAAGGATACCCCCCTGCGAAAAAAAAGAAGGAAATTGGCCTGAAAGAGAGAATCTTACATTGTCACCAAGATTAGAAAGATTTGCCTCCTAGATTTCATGGGAGGCTTATAAATTAATGGAGGAAAGTTAAGATGATTATTCCGGAAAAAATAATTAAACGGGATGGCCGGGTCAGACCGTTTGATCAGGAGAGAATTACCAACGCCATATTTAAAGCAGCTCAAGCCGTTGGAGGGGCCGACAAGAAGTTGGCCGAAAAGCTTTCCGATGAAGTTTTGAGCGTAATTTGCGAGCTGTTTCAAGAGACGCTGCCCAGCGTGGAGGAAGTTCAGGACATCGTTGAAAAAGTTCTCATTGAAAATGGACACGCCAAAACTGCCAAAGCATATATCCTGTACCGCAAGCAGCGCGAGGAGCTGAGAAATTTCCAGAATATACTGTTAAACACGGAGAAAATGTTTCAGGAATACTTGGAGGGAGAGGACTGGCGCATTAATGAAAACAGCAATATGAATTATTCCCTTCAGGGGCTGAACAACCACATCATTTCCGCGGTAACATCCCGCTACTGGCTGGAAAAAGTATATCCCGAGGGGATTAAGGAGGCCCATAAACGGGGGGATTTTCATTTGCACGATCTCAGCCTTCTGGCTCCCTATTGCTGTGGCTGGGATGTGGCTGATCTGCTGGAAAACGGTTTTGCCGGTGTTGCCCAGAAAGTTGAGAGCGCTCCCCCCAAGCATTTTCGCACCGCCTTGGGACAGATTGTAAATTTTTTCTATACACTGCAGGGCGAGGCGGCCGGCGCTCAGGCTATGGCAAATTTTGACACTTATCTGGCCCCTTTTATTCGCTATGATGGCATGACTTACCGCGAGGTAAAGCAGGCTATCCAGGAATTTATCTTTAATCTTAATGTACCGACCCGTGTAGGCTTTCAGACACCCTTTGTCAATATCACCCTGGATGTGACGGTTTCACCCGTTCTGGCTTCCCAGCCGGTTATTATCGGCGGCAGGTTTCAGAGAGAAACTTACGGCGAGTTTCAGCATGAGATGGATATGCTGAACCTGGCCTTTTGCGAGGTTATGATGGAAGGGGATGCCCGGGGAAGAATTTTTACCTTTCCCATTCCAACTTACAATATCACGCCGGATTTTGACTGGGACGGGGAAGTTTCCCGTAAAATTCTGGAAATGACGGCTCGCTACGGCATTCCTTATTTTGCTAATTTTATTAATTCCGAGCTTTCTCCGGAGGATGTCCGCAGCATGTGCTGCCGGCTGCGCCTGGACAACCGGGTGCTGAGGAAAAGGGGGGGCGGTCTTTTCGGCGCCAATCCCCTAACCGGATCCATCGGCGTGGTTACCATAAACCTGCCCCGCCTCGGCTATCTGGCCAAAACGGAAGAAGATTTTTTTGCCCGGCTGAAAAAGCTGATGCAGCTGGCCAGAGACAGCCTGCTAATTAAGAGGGATGTCCTTGAAAAGATGACTGACCTGGGGTTGTATCCTTATTCCCGCTATTACCTGCGCCTGGTCAAAGAGCGTTTCGGCTATTACTGGCACAATCATTTCAATACCATTGGACTTGTGGGCATGAACGAAGCGCTTCTCAATTTTAAAGGAAAGGGAATCTATTCCCGTGAGGGGCAGGATTTTGCCGTGAAAGTTCTGGACTTTATGCGGGATACCCTGCTGGAGTTTCAGGAAGAATCCGGGCAGCTTTTTAATCTGGAGGCAACCCCTGCGGAAGGCACAGCCTACAGACTTGCCAGCATGGATAAAGATTTGTACCCGGAGATTATTACCGCAGGTAAGGATGATCCGTATTATACCAACTCCACACAGCTGCCGGCCGGCTTTACCGACGATATTTTTTATGCTCTCGAATTGCAGGAGGAGCTGCAGGCCCGTTATACCGGGGGAACGGTATTCCACGGGTTTTTAGGGGAGAAAATTGAGGATATCGAAACATGCAAAAAACTGCTGCAGGGCATGCTGGGCAAATATCGTCTTCCTTACGTGACCATTACCCCGACTTTCAGCGTTTGTTCAGATCACGGCTATCTTTCCGGGGAACAGTATAGATGTCCTTCCTGCGGAAAAGATACGGAGGTATGGAGCAGGGTAGTCGGTTTTTACCGCCCGGTCCAGAACTGGAACAAGGGAAAGAAGAGCGAATTTAAAGAGCGCAAGGTTTTCCGGATTTTAGCTGAAGTATAAGGCCGGCTTTCACAGTTCTTATCAAAATTCCTGTGAGGAGATGAAATTTCCGGTTATCTGCCAAACCGGATCTTTGCCATGGTTTTTGATGTCCATGTCCACCTTTTTCCGCCGGAGGTAACCAGAAATATTGAAAAATATACATGCCGGGATCCCTTCCTGGCTGAGATTTGTTCCAGCAAAGGCCATAAATTCGCTACGGTTGAAGACTTGCTTGCGGAAATGGATAAATGCGGCGTGGAAAAAACGGCTGTCAGTGGATTTGCTTCTTCTGACCCCGGCCTTTGCCGGGAGATGAACGACTACATCCTGGAGGCCGCCCGGGCTTATCCCCGGAGGCTGATTGCCATGGCTGTCGTTTCACCTCTGGACAGAATGATGGAGCGGGAGCTGGACCGGGCCCTTAAGCGCGGAGCCCGCGGCGTTGGAGAGCTATTTCCCTGGGGGCAGGCCTTTGCCCTGGAGGGAGATGCGGCGAAGAGACTTGCTTTTTATTGCCAGGAAAGAAATTTGCCTCTGCTGCTCCATCTCAACGAAAAAGTCGGCCATCATTATGCCGGCAAAGGCGATATTTCCATCGAAGAAGGGGCTGCTTTTGCTGCAAAATTTCCTTCGTTGCCCCTCATCTTTGCGCACTGGGGGGGCGGGCTTTGTTTTTATGAATTGATGCCCGAGCTGAAAAAACAGCTTCGCAATGTTTATTACGATATTGCCGCAAGCCCGTTCTTATACAGCAGAAATATATACAGGGTTGTCCGGGAAATCGGAATTCTGGATAAAATTCTTCTGGGGAGTGATTATCCCTTAATTTCTCCGGCGCGTTACCTGCGCGAACTGGATGAATCGGGCCTTGCACCCAATGAAATTAGCCGGATCAAGGGAGAAAATGCCGCCCGGCTCTTTTCTTTAAACGATGAATAATTGCACGCAAAGTGCGCTAGGTCCAGGAGTTGACTTGTGTCTGCAATTGTCAATTGTCAGGTTTTTTCAGCTTCCTTTATAAGGGAGCTTTTTTTGAGCGTTTTTTTCATACCATCCGCCTACATGGGAATACTAAAAAACGGGAAGATAAGTCTAGTGATTAGGAAAGGGTGAAAACTGTTGCGCATTTTAATGCTTAGCTGGGAATTTCCGCCCAGAATGGTAGGCGGTCTTGCCCATCATGTTTATGAACTGTCCAGGGCACTGGTCAATGCCGAAGGTTGCCGGGTGGATGTTATCACCGCGGGGGAGGACGGGTACCCCGCAAGGGAAGTAATGGAAGGGATAAACGTGCACAGGGTCCTTCCCTATCATGGAGGTGAAGGAAGGGATTTTATCGATTGGGTGCAGAGATTTAATTTTGCCCTCCTGGAGAAAGGGGCTTTTCTTTTTAACGAAAACCGCGGTTATGATTTGATCCATGCGCATGATTGGCTGGTAGCTTACGGTGCCCGCGCCTTGAAACATATTTATACGACTCCCCTTTTGGCAACAATCCATGCCACGGAATATGGCCGAAACAACGGGTTGCATAACCTCGGACAGAGGAACATCAGCGATATTGAATGGTGGTTGATCTATGAAGCATGGAAGGTCATCTGCTGCAGCAAGTACATGAGAGAGGAACTTAGGAATGTCTTTCAGGCCCCGGAGGACAAACTGGCGGTGATTCCCAATGGAATACGGCCTGATGCTTACAAGGCCGGAGGCGAAGTTGTCCTGGATAAAAGTTTTTATGATCCCCGGGAGAAAAGGATTTTTTATATAGGACGCCTTGTTCCGGAAAAAGGTGTCCAGATTTTACTGGACGCTGCCCCGATTATTCTTGAAAGATTTCCTGAGGTTAAAATACTCATTGCCGGAACGGGTCCCTATGAAGAATACCTTAAGCATAAAACCAGGGAAATGGGGTTGGAAAACAAGGTTGTTTTTTTAGGTTACATCAACGATGCTGCACGCAATGAACTGTACAATTGTGCCTCCGTTGCCGTTTTCCCGAGTTTGTATGAACCCTTCGGGATTGTGGCCCTTGAGGCAATGGTATCAGGGACCCCGGTTGTCGTATCTTCGGTGGGCGGGATGGATGAGATCGTCGAGCATGAAGTTGACGGGCTCAAGTTTTACCCCGGAAACCCCCGCTCCCTGTCCGACCAGATTTGCCGCGTTCTTGAAGACGAGGAATTGGCTGAATCGCTGGCGGATAAAGCTTACCGGAAGGCAATTTTGCAGTATTCCTGGGATAGTATTGCCCGGCAGACTTCAGACCTGTACAAGGAGATCATTAATTCGAACGAAAACCTGAGGTGGCAGCAGAGCACAAAAAAACAAATGGCCGCGACGGCGGAGAGAAAAATGGAGGGCGAGAGGATTCCGTTTCTTATTTAAAATTTAAAGCTGATAAGGGGCGTAAATCCCGGAGCTGCAGGATAAAAGCCCGGGATTTACGCCTAAAAAAGCTTCCGGAAACATCCTTCCGTTTTTCTTCCAAAGAGAGAACTTATCTGATATAATATGATTGTTAATTATATAATCATAAAAGTTTTTTCGATATTTAATTTCTATCCAGCTAACAAGTCATTTTACGAAGTACTTTTTACTTGCCAGCGGGGACAGAGATGAAAAAAATTCCTATAGCCGGACCCGGTTATAAGTATCTTATACCGGTTGCTTTGATGACCTTTCTTGCTTATCATTATAAATGTTTGCCCCTATTTGTTTTCTTTCTTGGATTGACATTATTTATTGCCTTTTTTTTTCGCGATCCGATCAGAAAACCGCCTGACGGAAGCAATTTTATTCTTGCTCCGGCCGACGGGCGGATCGTTAAAATAGAGAAGGTGCATGAAGACCAATTCATAAAAGGTGAAGCAATAAGAATTAGGATTTTTTTGTCCCTTTGGGATGTGCATATCAACCGTTCCCCCTATGGCGGAATAGTTCCTTTTCAGCGGTATATTCCGGGCGGCTATTTGTCCGCTTTTAAAGAGGATGCCCCCTTGCAGAACGAGCGAAATCTCATCGGACTTTTAACGGGAAACGGAAAAATACTCGTTGTTCAAATAGCCGGCAAGGTGGCCAGGAGAATTGTTACCTGGATTAAAACCGGGGATCTGGTTGAGCCGGGGATGCCCATCGGCATGATTAAATTCGGGTCCGGTACTGAACTTTACCTGCCGACGGATGTTATTATTAATGTAAAAGAGGGTGATCGGGTTCGTGGAGGAGAAACTGTTTTGGGGGAATTTCAAAGGGATAAAAAGATTTATTCCTGATTTATTTACTCTGGGAAATCTGGCCCTGGGAGTAGTGGCTTTATTTTATCTGTTGGAGAGCAATTATGATTTATGTATTTCCCTTGTCTTTCTGGCTATGGTCCTCGACGGTTTGGACGGCAAGCTGGCCGTAAGACTAAAAGTCGACAGTGAACGGGGAAAACAGCTCGATTCGTTATGCGACCTGGTTTCTTTCGGAGTAGTTCCTGCAGCAGTATTCTATGCCGTCTTGCTGAAAGATTTTGGAATTTTAGGAATGTCCACAGCGTTTTTATTTCCCCTGGCCGGAGCCTGGCGGCTGGCCAGGTTTAATCTTTTGCCTTCCTCTGAAAAGGGGGATTTTACAGGTCTACCCATTACCATAGCCGGCGGCGCGCTGGTTGCCATAATACTCCAGGGTTTTTTCACCGGCAGCTGGCTTGCCCTTCCTTACTCCTTTTTTCTCTCTTTTTTAATGGTGAGCAAGATCCGCTATCCGGCGATGAAAAGAAAATATAAGGAAGATAGAGAAGGGGGATCTTCTTCGTTTCTTTTATTTTATTTGAGCATCGCGGTTTTTATCATTCTGTTCTTGTTCCGGAGGGAATGGATATTTTTTCTGTTGTCGGCATATATCGGCATTGGTTTTATTTGTGGGCTTTACGGGATGCTCAGGGGTTTAAAAAAGGAGAAAGCGTATTTATTCGCCCCTTGGGGCAGCCGGGGAGATTTTTAAATGACAGGCCGGAAGAATCTTGACAAACATTTTGATTGGTGCTACAATTACTCTGGTTCGATGATAATTAAGAAATGTGCCGTCTTTGAGCGCGTAAATACGTTTTTACAACGCGGGGTGGAGCAGTCAGGTAGCTCGTCGGGCTCATAACCCGGAGGTCACAGGTTCAAATCCTGTCCCCGCAACCAGAAGACATAGGGTTTATCCCTTTAGATATAAAAGATATATATATAAATGATAAATGAATTTTTTTAAATTGTATTTGCCCAAATGTGCCGGGAAGTTGTGAGGAATTATGGCGGCATCGCTCACGTAGCTCAGGAGGCAGAGCGTATCCTTGGTAAGGATAAGGCCACCGGTTCGAATCCGGTCGTGAGCTCCATGGCGGCGTAGCTCAGTTGGTTAGAGCATGCGGTTCATACCCGTAGTGTCCGGGGTTCGAGTCCCTGCGCCGCCACCACATTTACTTCGGGGTTATTTTTTTTTAATATAATCTTTTTTGCAAAAAACGGATGTTTGTATAGCGGTAATTTGGAAAAGGAGGATCTTAAACAATATGGCCAAGAAGAAATTTGAGCGTACCAAGCCGCATGTGAATGTAGGCACCATTGGGCATGTTGACCACGGGAAAACCACTTTAACATCCGCGATAACCTA
>Ga0209537_1001145_pt1 | contig 30614 bp, 28 predicted proteins | sample BioPla4DNA1_FD_187698 | JGI IMG/M metagenome (GOLD analysis project Ga0209537, IMG submission 187698) | Biogas fermentation microbial communities from Germany - Plant 4 DNA1 (SPAdes) (version 2) | ecosystem: Engineered > Bioreactor > Anaerobic > Digestate | place: Bielefeld, North...
CAGCTCCTTCTTCATGACCGCTTGCCAGCGCTCCAGCTCTCCCGTAATTACAAAGTCTGCGGATTTTCCTACTTCCTCGGGAACAGGTCTGATAAAGCGGCAGTCGCCGTGCCAGAGATCCAGGAACAGGTAATAATCTTTGTCAACCCCCGCGGCAGGATTGGCCAGGATATGAATTACTACCGAACCTTCCCAGTTTTTAGCCGCTTCCTTATAGGGGGCGTCTTCCTGGACCAGCTTTTCATAGGTGGCAATCCACTCGGGGGTTCCCAGCCAATAAGGTTTTTGCCTGGTTGCCAATCTTTCCTTTACCAGCTCCGCATAGGCATTGTCCCATTCAGGGGTTCCGTAGGTGTAAGCCATCATTCATCCTCCTTTAATGGTATGTGTGTTATTTTGTGACCACCCAACCAACAACCGATGCAACCCAGTTCCAAGGCATACCCCCTTTAAATAAACTAAACAATGCTACACTCCCAGTCTGTCGGCTACTTCCGCCAGACCGTACTGTTCCAAAACGGCCCTGGAAGGACGCCCGTCCTCGCCAAGGCCGCGCATTTCATAAAACTCTTTCAACAAGGTATCCATGTCGGGAACCACGCCGGCAATCATCCCCTCGTCCACGGGGGTCATGATTCTTTCTCCCAGGCGGTCGTCCTGGGCGGTGGCGCCCCAGATATGGTTGAGGCAGCGCTGCAGGTAGAAAATGCGCGCCCCGGCGGCCATAAGGGATTCGATATCGTAATCGTACCCCGCCACGGCATTAAAAAGCTCCACCCACTGGGTTATCGTCAAGGCTGAGCCGGGGAACTGGCACCAGCAGGCGGAGTTGGTGATGCAGCCCAGGTCCGTGGACTTGACGCACATATCCGACTTGTACTCCACCGATTGCCCCACGTAATTCTTGTCCACTCCGATTTCGGGATACTCGCAGGCGCCCCATTCGACCCACAAGGCCAGGTTCGATACATGGCAGGCGCCGCGCACGGAAACGGCATAGTTCAGGCCCAGACCGAAATAGCAGCGGGGATCGTGCATGGGCGCTTCCAGGCCCTTGGTATCGGTCAGGTATTTTTCGCTGCCCCCGCCGACTTCCCGGGCGGCGGCCCGAGACCCCTTGGCCAGGAGTTGGCCCAGTTTTCCCCGGTTGGCGGCAATATCGTAGAGAAGCTTGATAACCTTATCAATATCTCCCCATTTTAGCTCCAGGCCGTCAAAGTCTTCGGCTTTTAGAATCCCCTGTTCGAAGCAGTCCATGGCCCAGGCAATAGTGGCGGCACAGCTGATGGTATCCATTCCCAGGCGGTTGCAGATTTCATTGGCCTTGCTGGCGGCTTCAATGCTGGAATTCATGATCAGGGTCCCAAAACCGGCCAGGGTTTCATATTCCGGTCCCGGGCCTTCCTCCATCTGGTAGGGCCCCTCCTCCACTTTGACCACCCGCTTGCAGCCCACGGGACATCCATAGCAGGTGTGGCTGCCGGTGAGAATGGTATCCATCATGGCGATCCCGCTTAACTTTTCCGCGCCTTCTTCCCACACGCCCAGGCCCCAGTTTCTGCTGGGGACGTCTCCTTCAAACATTTTGGCTTCCATATTGGCCGCCGTCCCCATGGAGCCCAGGGCCTGGCAAAGGATGCTCTCCTTTACCTGCTCGCGGTAGCTCTGGGCCAGGGCCTTAAAGGCTTCCGGGTCCTTGATCTGGATTTTGCCGCTTCCCCTGGCTACCAGGGCTTTTACATTTTTGGAGGCCAGAACCGTACCCATGCCGGTCCTGCCGGCACTGTGGGCCTTGTCGTTCATGATGCAGGCATAGACGACACCGTTTTCGGCTGCCGGCCCCACGGCCAGAACCCGGTGCCTTTTGTCGTATCTCTCCTTCAAAATATCGGTAGTTTCGTAGGTATCCTTCCCCCAAAGATCGGCAGCGGGGAGTATATCGATTTTTCCGTCTCCCAGCAGCAGGTAGACGGGCTCCTTGGCCTTGCCGGTTAAAATAAGGGCATCGAAGCCGCAGCACTTCATTTCGTGCCCGAAGTACCCTCCGCAGCTGGCCTGCCCCCAGATTCCAGTCTGGGGGGAGCGCCCGGCAACGGTAAAGCGACTGGCTCCGGCCATTCCAGTACCGGTAAGGGGACCGGCGGCAATAATCAACATGGATTCCTCGGACAACGGTTCCGCTTCCAGGTTGCCACGGTCAAAAAGCAATTTGGCGGCCAATCCGGCGCCTCCGATATACTGTTTGTACACATCTTCGTCTAGCTCCAACACTGAAAGCTCGCCAGTAGAAAGATTTAGCTCCGCAATCTTTCCTGTATTGCCGTACATTGCAATCCCCCTCACTCTCTTTAATCTTTGTCTTTTTTGTATATCGCTACCTTAACGGAATTCTACTGGACAGACATAACCTTGGTCAGCCGGATAATGGGTAGAAGCCTGGTTACCAGTCCGTGAATTTTTAGTTTGCCGGACAGCATCTTTTTGGTTACTTCCCGTCCGTTCTCATCAAAAAACCAGGGTATGCCTGCTTTAATTTTCAGGTTGGTGAGATCGAGTAGAGTGCCGGAGTCTGTGATGATGGAGATGTTCGGTTTGCCAACTTTCCCGTTGTGAACGGTGAGTTCGCCTTTGTTGAAGACCAGGGTCAGTTCAAGGTCGGCATCATAAGCATTTATGTAGACCCTGGTTTTAAGCTTGTTGAAGTCTTTCAGCTTTTGAGGCTTATCCCGCAAGTTGCTTTCAATAATCTCCGAAAGCATCATGGCCAGGGCAGCTTCTTCGGCTCCCGGCGCCAGGTTGACTAACCCCATACTCATTCCTCCTTGCTGGGTATACTGTTAACAACTAAACTGCAGGACAAAGTTTGTGCGGACGAAATACCCTCCTCCCTATTAAATTTTCTTTAATGAATTACTATTCTGCATTTTCAGTACTTAATGAGGATTGCTCGCGTTTTGTATTATACCATCTTTTTCATAAAGCTTAAAGTAATTTTTTCATGTTAAGCCAGGGAACGCCATTCTTGACATATATATTAAATAAAGGCAAATAGTTTAGAACGCGAAGCAGTCAACTAAATGCGATCAACTACGCGCTGCTTTGAAGAAGTGAATCCTTTTGAATTCTTTGCGTATCGACTTTATCGTCGCCGGCCTGGCGGCTCGCGAGCATGCTTTATGACTGCTCTCCATACAGGAAGACCAGGATGGACTGTTCCGGGGAGGGGAGCTGATACTGGATAAAGTATACGACATGGATCAGGAAAAAGACTCTATTTTGCCGAAGAATATTCATTTATGGGGCTATCTTCCAACCCGGAGGGAATAATTGATGCTCTCTATCAATGTAGTCTATATTTGCACGCCTAGCTCGTCGCCAAAAATATTTTCGTCAGTTGAAATAGTAAACCCGCTCCAGCTTTCCCCCTCCGCCGCTGAATAGCAGCTGGATGCGCAACTGCTTAAAAGTCATCGCCGGGGTTGCCAGGGCCACCCCCAGGGTGGCCTCCTCCACGGCCTCAAGGCTGACCTCCGGAAAGAGCATGCGGAGCAGTTCCTTTTCCTCCAGCTTAAGGTAAGCGGTTTGGCAGAGGGTGCCCCCGATATCCACTTCCTCTCCCAGGAGGGCCTGGGAGAATCGTTCTTCTTCTTTTTTCAACAGGCGCACCGGGTCCACCAGGAAGCTTTCCAGTCCCTGCAGCTTAAGGGCTTCCGCCGTCTTCCAATCCTCGGAACCGCTCTTCCGCAAAAAAAGCGTTTCGCCCTTTAGATAGGCCTCCAGTTCATACTCGGGAAGCAGACCCGTCAGCCGGGAGCCCCCCTCCCACTTTCCCTGGAATTGAAGGCAGTAGCCCGAACCTTTTTCCTCAATGATCAAATCATACTCTCTGTCCGCTTCTTCCAGGCCGGCTAAGGCCTGCTCAAGAAGCTCCTGAGCCAGGGAAGGAGGTCCCGGCTCCAGGTAAAAGAAAGTCAGCATGGCCGCCGTCAGCAGAAGGGCCGCCCCTCCCATAACCAATAAAGGCAGCGCCGGCTGATACCGGTACCGGTAAACCCTGCGCACGAAAAAAATCTCCCCTTCTGGTTTATGCCACCGGCAATTAAATATATATGGGGAGAAGGGATAATATATGTCTTTTCTGTCTTCAGCAGACTGAGGGGAATATAGAACTCGGTAGATACAGATCCCGGTGCCGGGAGAAGGGGAAAATCCGCTCCTATGCCTCCGGCCCGGCGGCCTAGCCTTCCCGCCCCTGTCCCTTGATTACCGCCAGGGGCAGGAGGCGAGCCACCTTGCGGGTTATGCCGATCTCCGCAAAGGTGTCCACCACGGCCTCGATATCCTTGTAGGCCTGGGGGGCCTCATCCAGGAGCGACTTGTAATCGCCCCCCGGCAGAAAGATCCCGGAAAGGGCTTCTTTCAACTCTCGGGTTTCAATTTCCCGCCGGGCTGCCCTCCTGGACATGACCCTCCCGGCGCCATGGTTGACGGAGTAGAAGGTCTGCTCCAGCTTCTCCCCCGCCACCAGCACGTACGAGGCGGTTCCCATGGTGCCGGGAATTAAAATCGGGTGCCCCGTGTCGCGAAAGACTAAGGGGTTGCCGGGATGGCCTTTCGGCAGGGCCCTGGTGGCCCCCTTCCGGTGCACCAGCAGCCTTTTCCCGTAAACCGTCTCCCAGCGGGCCACATTGTGGGTCATATCGTAGAGGAGAGAGAGATCGTAATCCCGGTCGCCGCCGCCCAGGACTCGGGCGAAAGCTTTGCGCAAGTCGTCGGTGATCCACTGGCGATTGCAGAAGGCAAAATTTACCGCGCAGGCCATGGCCGCGTGGTAGCGGCGCCCTGTTTCGGAGTCGATGGGCACCGCCGCCAGACCGGGAGCGGGGATGGAGAGCTTGAGCCTGGCCGCCTCCTTTAGCATCACCGCGGAGTAGTCGGTGCAGATCTGATGTCCGAAACCCCGGCTGCCGGTATGGATCAGTACCGTCAGCAGGTCCTTCTCCAGGCCGAAGGCGGAGGCCAGGCCGCTGTCGAAGACCTCTTCCACGTAGTCGATTTCGATAAAATGATTCCCGCCTCCGATAGTGGAGAGCTGGTCGCCCCGGCTGACGGCGGTCTGGCTCGCCGCCTCCAAATCGGCTCCGGGCATAAAGCCGCCCTCTTCAATATAATCCAGGTCCTCGGGCCTCCCAAAGCCCAGTTCCAGGAGAAAGGGGACGCCTCGCTCCACAAACTGGCGAAAATGTTGGCGCACCAGCTTGCCATGCCTGCTCTTCTGGCCCACCCCGGCGGGGATCGTGCGCAGGATCTCCGTGGCCAGCTCTTTCAGGCGGGCCTCATCCAAGTTCCGGCAGTCCAGGTTGGTCTTTAAGAGGCGCACGCCGCAGTTGATATCCATGCCTACAGCCCCGGCGGAGATCAGCCCCTCTCCGGCCTCCATGGCCATAACACCCCCGATGGGCAGTCCAAAGCCGGCATGGATATCGGGCATCCCAACCACCGGCCCGTATACCCCGCGCAAAGAAGCGGCATCCATTAGCTGCTTCAGGGCATCCTCCTCCACCTTGAAATGGCGGTAGAGTTCATCGTTTAGATATACCCGCGCCTCCACCAGCATGCTTCCTCGCTTGGGAAGGCGATAGCAGTTCTGTCCCACTCTTTCCAGGCTGCTCATCTTCTTCTCCCTATCCTTTGATGGTCATTCCTGACCATAGCTTTTCCAGTTCCGGGATCAGTTCGTAGCTGGTTAAATCATATTTAACGGGGGTGATGGAGATATGGTGTTCCTGGATGGCTCTGACATCCGATTCCTCATGTTCCTTTTCGTCTTCCAACTCCCCGGCCAGCCAGTAGTAGCGCCTCCCCCGGGGATCCACTCGCTCTTCAAATGTATTCCGGTAGCGCCGCCGGCCCAGGCGGGTCACCCGCACCCCCCGGGGCTCTCCCTTGCTGCGGGGGGGGATATTGATATTCAGCAGGGTATGGGGGGGGAAGGAGTAGTCCAGGAACTGGGGGAGCAACTGCTTCACCACCTCGGCCGCGTAGAAGAAATCCTCCGTGCATCCTTCGGTGAGGGAAACGGCGATGGCCGGCACGCCCAAAATGATGCCTTCCACGGCGGCGGAAACTGTTCCCGAGTAAATAACATCGTTACCCAGGTTGCTGCCCCGGTTGATTCCCGCAATCACCATGCGGGGCGGACGGGGCAGGAGAGCCTCAATAGCCAGCTTGACGCAATCGGAAGGGGTGCCGTTCACGGCCCATCCCTGCAGTTCCGGGTTATGCAGAAAACGCTGCTTTTCCACCATTAAGGGGCGGTGCATGGTAATGGCATGGCCCACGGCGCTCCGCTCGTGGTCGGGGGCCACGATGGTCAATCTGTACTCCCGGTTTTGAAAAAGGACCTGGCAGAGAATCTGGATCCCTTCGGCATGGATTCCGTCGTCGTTGGTTACCAGCAGGTCGATGGGCATGTTCAAACCCCCTGCGGGCTTCCCCCCGTCAGCCTGGCAGCACAGCGGGAAGCCTCGTAAATGATTCTCTCTTCGTCAAGGCGGGTCAACTCCCCGCCTTCCAGCAAAATTTCACCGTCCACCATCACCAGTTGCACATCGGCGGCGGAAGCGGAGTAAACCAGATGGGCCACAGGATCATGGAGGGGGCTCAGGTGCGGCGCCACTTTGCGAATGCCCACCAGGTCCGCCTTGTAACCGGGGCGCAGCTGCCCCACCTGCTCCAGGGAGAGAACCTCCGCCCCGTAGACGGTGGCCATTTTCAAAGCCGTCATGGCGGGAACCAGGGTGGGGTCCATCTCCAGCCCCTTGGCCAGCAGGGCGGCCAGGCGCATCTCCTCCCAGAGGTCCAGGTTATTGTTGCTGGCGGCCCCGTCGGTGCCCAGCCCCACCTTCACCCCGGCTTCCAGGAGATGCTTCAGGGGCGCCACCCCGCTGCCCAGCTTTAGATTGCTGCCCGGATTGTGGGCTACCCCCACCTTCCTCTCCGCCAGGATCCTGATATCCTCCGCCTCCAGGTGGACGCAATGGGCGGCCACCACCCGGTGCCGGAAGAGGCCCTCCCTCTCCATGAGCTGGACGGGCGTCAGGGCATACCGGGCCCGGCACTCCTCCACCTCCCCGGCGGTCTCGGCCAGGTGAATCTGCAAAGGCCTGCCGGTGCGCTCCGCCGCTTCGATAACCTTCTTCAAAAATTCCGGGGGGCAGGTGTAGGGCGCATGAGGGCCCAGGTTAACGTTAATTCTCCCGTTTTCCCTGCCGTGCCAGTCCTCAATCAATTTTTCCCCTTCTTTGAGGGCGTCGCCGGCGCCTTCACCCAGGCCGATCAAGCCCCGGGACAGCACTGCCCGGATCCCGGCCTCGGCCGCCGCTTCGGCAGCCTTGTCCATGAAGAAGTACATATCGGTAAAGGTGGTGGTACCGCCCCGGATCATCTCGACAATGCTGAGCAAAGTGCCCCAGTAGACATCTTCCGCCTGAAGCCGCGCTTCCAGCGGCCAGATCTTTCCCTCCAGCCACTCTTTCAGCGGGAGATCATCGGCATAGCCGCGGAAAAGGGACATGGCGGCATGCCCGTGGGTATTAATCAGCCCGGGTAAGACAACCAGGCTGCGGCCATCAATAACCCGCCGGCACTCCCCCGGATCCAGTTTCCCGGGCTCATCGCAAACTTCTTCGATCCGGTCCCCCCGGATCAGCAGGTCCCCGGCAAAGTAGTCGGGCCTGCGGTCATCCATGGTGACCAGGATCGCCCCCCGGATCAGCGTTTTATCCATCTCCAGCGCCTCCCAACATGGCAGATACTCTTTTTTATTTTCTCGGCATGGGTGGTACAGATTGTCCCAAAGCGAAAAATTTGCGCCGGTTGCCCGGCCGATGCGGCCATAGGAGCCGGCTTTAATGTTTTAAGGTCTTTAACCTTAAGTCTTTTAAGTTGAGATTGTCGCAATCACCCGTTTCCCCAAGATACGGGGGGCCAGGGCGGCATTTCTCTCCACAACAATTTATTCCACCATCTATTTTATGCTCACTGAACGATCCTTTCAGCAAGAAGCGGGCTGCCCTTTACCTTATTCTTTCTTATTCAGCTTCCGGCCAGTAGCGCCCCGGCAAGGAGCAGCGGCAGGAGCGCACGGCGGAGATCTCCTCCACGGCGGCCATTAGAAGCCGGTTCAGTTCTTCCCTACTCTCTTCCATCATCTCCAGAACTTCCTCATGCGTCAACATCTTTTCGGAAATTCCGGCTCCGTAATTGGTCACCAGGGCCAGGGCGGCATAGCAAAGCCCCGCCTCCCGGGCCAGGACCACTTCCGGGACGTTGGTCATCCCCACCACGTCTCCACCCAGGCGGTTAAAAGCCTTGATCTCCGCCGGGGTTTCAAAGCGAGGACCTTCCGTGCAAACATAGCAGCCGCCGTCCAGCAGCGGGCGCCGGATTTGCTCTCCGGCCCGCAGCAGCGCCCTGCGCAGCTCGGGACAGTACGGTTCGGTGAAGTCCACGTGGACCACCCGGCCGTCGCTGCCGTCATAGAAGGTGACGGGCCGGCTTTTCGTAAAATCGATAAACTGATCGATGACTACCCAGCTGCCGGGGAGGATGTGCCGGTGCAGTGAGCCTACGGCCGCCGTAGACAGGACCGCCTCCACGCCCAGTTTCTTTAACGCAGCGATATTGGCCCGGTAATTGACCAGGTGGGGCGGCTTGGTATGCCCCGTGCCGTGCCGGGCCAGAAAGTATATCTCGCGGTCACCGGTTTTGCCGCGCTGCAGCTGGGCTTTGCCGTATCTTGTTTCCACCACCAGTTCTTCGGTCTCGCCGGCGATGGAATAGGTGTAAATTCCGCTGCCGCCGATTAACGCAATTTTCAGATCAGGCACCGCTCCTCCTCCTTCTTCTGGGCAAGGCATTTTCCTAAAACTTCGTTAATGCGGGGATAAATTCCTTCCCCGGGCCGTCCTGGTCATCCCTTTACATCCAGCAACTGGCGGGTTGTATTGAAGTATTCGTTGGCCCTCTCCGTTTCTCCCAGAAGCCGGTATACAAAACCCAGCTCAAAGGTAATAATCGGTTCCCGGGGGTTGTGCCGGTAAGCCCGCTCCAGAGCCTGGGCCGCCTCCTTGTAGCGGCCCAGGTATCCCAGCGCCCGCCCCAGGTACAGCTCCACTTCCCAGTCCCCGGGAAAGAGCTCCTCCGCCTTTTTGAAGGCCTCCACGCACTCCTGGTATCTTTTTAAATTATAAAGGGTGGAGGCCCGGTTGAACCAGGCCTCCCGCAGATTGGGATCGGCCTCGTTGGCCTTGATGAAATATTGCAGGGCCTGTTCCGGCTGCTCTTTCTTCACCATCAGTATGCCCAGGGTATTAAGCGCCAGCGCCTGCACGAAGCGGTTCTTGTCCAGGGCCAGCACCAGTTTCAACTCTCTAAAGGCCTCCTCGACCTGCCCCAGTTGGGCACTGGAGAGCCCCAGGCAGAAATGTCCCAGGATGAGATCCGGTTCCTCTTCCACCACCTTTTTAAATTCCCCCACGGCTTCTTTCAGCATGGCCAGTTCCCAGAAGCCCAGACCGCGCCGAAAAGAGCTTATGGCCACCTCGCTTTTTATCTCTTCGGGCCGGGATTCTTCTTTCTGGGGCTCCTCCCCCTTCTCCTGCGGCTTCTCCCCGGTCACCATTTCCTCCCAGTATTCCGGCGTGCCCATAAATCCTTCCGGCAGCGTATCCGGCAGGGACAGCCCGTAGCGCTCCTGAATTTCGTTCACTCTCTCTTCGAAGCGGAGCCAGTACTGCACGCATTTGTCCATGGTTTTCCGGAGACTTAAAAGGGTATTGATTAGTTCTTCTTTCTCGGCTTCGCTCTTCTCCCCGGAGAGCTCTTTTTCTATATCGTCCAGGGCTTCAAAGATGGCGGTAAAGGTGGAAAACATGGTTTTTTACCTCCTGCTTCCGGCATCAGTTGATTGTTCTGGGGTGCCCTTATCCAAGGCGCAAACTATTTTGGTGCGATGATTAATGCGCTGTACTATTAATTGCCTTCCTAAGCTTTTGTTATTCCATGAGCGGCGGCCTTGGATTAGGAAGCAGTAAAGTTAATTCCTTCGGGACCCCCAGAGAGACTATCGTCGAAGTCATTTTTATGTTCACCCCTATTGTTTTTGGCTTAATAAATAGAAATGCACTCACCTTTTGGCAAGTGCATAGGTCCATTCAAAAGGATTATTGATTTTTCAATTACTCTATGGCCTATCCAGTTAATTTTTTGGCTTCAGCCAGGGTCATCTACCCTGGCCCCCTGGGCTCATAGTCTCGTGGAGACGGCTATTGTGCTTCCATGTCAACTCGTTGATTTTATTTTCATTGTCTCGAGCAAGCCGTTAAGCTTATCAATGGAACCCCTATCCCTGTGCAGGATTTCGCCTGCTATATCCCTGGATTTATCATCCAGGTCGCCCCTCAACACTTTTTCAGCCATGTTAACGCCCTGGGTTTCCCCCTCTACAGCTTTTCTTATAATTTCAGCAGTATCGGCATCAGAACCCAAATCCATATTAATTTTAAATTCCGCCATGGTTCCTTTCATGCCGAGATTCTCTCTTGGCCGACCGCCTATTTCTTGAATATAGGAGGCCAGTTTGCCGATATTATCGCGATGCTGCTTCTGCACTTCTTTAAAAACTTGCTTTACCTTTTCATCCTCCAGCTTGGCGATAAAGTTATTGAAACTCTCCACGGCCATGTATTCTCCCTGCAAAAGCTGGTTAAGCGCCTCAATTGTTTTTTTATCCGCTTCATTATAGGTCACTTTGTAATCTCCTTTGCGTTGGATTCTTGCTGCCCCCTGCATCCCTATTTTCCCTCCGGTCCGGAGAAAGATGCAATTTACCCAAGGTGTGTTGACGCAGAAAAACAAATACGCTATACTATAAATTGCTTTACCAAGCTTGAGTTAGGAGGCCGACGTAGCTCAACGGTAGAGCAGCTGATTTGTAATCAGCCGGTTGGGGGTTCGAGTCCCTTCGTCGGCTCCAAATGAAGACAAGGAGAGGTACCCAAGCTGGCCAAAGGGGGCAGACTGTAAATCTGCTGGCGTTGCCTTCACTGGTTCGAATCCAGTCCTCTCCACCATTCACGGGCCATTAGCTCAGTTGGCAGAGCACCTGACTTTTAATCAGGGTGTCCCAGGTTCGAATCCTGGATGGCTCACCAGAAACCCCGGAAGATTAAGGCTTCCGGGGTTTTTTCTTTCTGCTCCTCTTTCAATGCAGAAATCCGCTTGGTTCTATTTCTTTATTTCCATCATTTATATAATTGACCAGGTAAGGTTTTGCCAGGTATTTGCAGCCTGCTTGTTTGGCCGTTCGACGGATAACACCTGTATTTGCAACTGTTTTCTTCTTTATAATGAGAGGATTAAATTAACATGCTATCGAAGTAGATTGTAATTCGACAAAGCAACAGGAAGCATAAGCATGGAGCCTTTAAGAAGATTTGTGCAAAACAAGTGGCCCCTGTTCGGGGCGGTCCTCGGCCTGGCCAATTTCAGCCTGGTTGTTCTGGCCAAATTCCTCTTTTCGCTGCCCATAGCTTTAAATTTTAAAACGACTATATTGCTGCTGGCTTTATTCCTGCTTTGCGGAGAGTTGATCGCTTTGCTGGGGCACTACAACCTCAAGGCGATGCTCATATTTAGCACCGCGTCCATGTTCATCGGCTCCCTGGTATTGATTCTAATTGCCGGCACCGTTTCCACGGTGGGGCAGATTTTTGTTCTCTACACGGGTATCATCTACATGCTGGCAATCACCTTTGCCGGATTCCTATTGGGCCTGGTAGTGGAGACCATTAACCGCCTGATCAAGCGCAGCTAAGCTCTTCCCGCTTGCCTCTTCTCTCAAGAAACAAACCTTCCGCGTAAATCTATCCTGCTCAGCATGATATAGCTTCTCTTGCTATTTAAACAGGGCCGCCAGGCTCTCCGTATAGGGAGGGCGGCAAATCCCCTTTTCCGTTACAATGGCCGTGATCAGGGAATGATCCGTTACATCGAAAGCCGGATTGTAGCATTTAACCTCCCGAGGGGCCACCGGCCGGCTGAAATACTTCTCCTTTATCTCTTCCGGCGCCCGCAGCTCAATTTTTATGTCGCTCCCCGTTTTGCAGTCGAGGTCGATGCTGGAGGTGGGCCCGAGAACATAAAAGGGAATGTTGTAGTACCAGGCCAGGATCGCCAGGCCGCTGGTGCCGATTTTATTGGCCACATCGCCGTTGGCGGCGACTCTATCGCAGCCTACGAAACAAGCCTGGATCCAGCCGTTTTTCATAACCATGCTGGCCATGTTATCGCAGATAAGGGTAACATCTACGCCGGCCCGGTTAAGTTCGAAAGCGGTCAAGCGGCTTCCCTGCAAGAGGGGGCGGGTCTCGTCGACAAACACCCGGAATTCCAGGCCCCGCTCCTTCCCCAGGATGATGGGCCCCAGGGCCGTCCCGTAGCGAGAAGTGGCCAGGGGTCCAGCGTTGCAGTGAGTAAGCACGCCGTCCCCTTCTTTAATCAGCGTCAGCCCGTATTCCGAGATGGAGCGGCACATGGCGATATCCTCCTGGTGAATGAGGCGGCTTTCCTCTTCCAGCAATTCCAGAATTTCCGGGATCTCTTTTTCCCTATTGCGGAGCACAACGCCCTCCATTCTCCTCAAAGCCCAGCTTAAATTTACCGCCGTCGGCCTGGAAGATTCGATGTACTCCACCAGCCGGCGAAATTCCCGGTAAAATTCATCATAACTGGAGGCCTTAATCTGCCGGGCAAGGCAGTAAATGCCGTAAGCGGCACAGATCCCGATGGCGGGGGCGCCCCTTACCTTAAGTTCAAATATGGCCTCGTATAATTCCCGGGCGGTGGAAATCGTCAAGTAGACCAGGTCATTGGGGAGCCTGGTCTGGTCGATGATGACAACACTTTTCTTGTCTTCGCTTAGCTTTACACTTTCCAGTTGGTGGTTCATTTTAATCCCCCGTGCAATTTTTTTCATTGTGCAGTTGACTGCACGACCGCTGCTCTCAGGCTGCCTCCTATTCTTTAGTCTTTGTCTTTACAGCCCGAGTTCCTTCTATAAGTATACAAATATTGCGCTGCCGGCCAAGAATTTGTTTGTTTTCGTGCTTTTTTGCTTATACGGGATGATGATCCTCCTGTTCTTGACCGCCATTTTGTTGTATTATAATATATAGAACATAAGTTCGATATTGGGGGGGCGGTTGTGATGGTGCCGGACCGCAGCAAGTTAATTTTCCTGGCCGACATGGAATCCTTCTACGCCAGCGTGGAGACCTCCCTCAACCCCGCCTGGCGGGGAAAGCCGGTGGTGGTCTGCGGCGACCCGGAGCGCCGGCGCGGCATCGTCCTGGCCGCCAGCAAAGAGGCCAAGGCTTACGGCATCAAAACGGGCTTTCTGGCCGGGGAGTACCGCCGCCTCTGTCCCGAGGTCATCCTGGTCAAACCCCGCATGCATACCTATCTCCAGTTCTCCCTCCGGATCATGGAGATCTTCCGCCAGTTCAGCGACCGGGTTCTCCCCTACTCCATCGACGAACTCTTCCTGGATATGACCGGCTGCGAAAAGCTCTTCGGCCCTCCCCAGGAGATGGCCCGGGAGATGATCAGGCGGGTCTGGGAGGAAACAGGCATCCGCTGCCGCATCGGGATCGGGGAAAATCCCCTTCAGGCCAAGATGGCCTGCGACTGTTTCGCCAAGAAATCCTCCGAGGGCATCTTTGCCCTGAACCACGAAAACTACGCCTTCTACACCTGGCCCCTCCCCGTCTCCTCCCTTTTCGGGGTCGGCTCCCGCATGGAGCGCCATTTTCAGCGCATGGCGATACGGACCATCGGCCACCTGGCCCGCTTGCCCCGGGAAAGCCTGCGCCGGCGCTGGGGAGTCAACGGGGAGATCCTGTGGCTGAACGCCCACGGCATCGACTACTCCACCATCTCTCCCGCCACCGCCTCCGAGGAGCAAAAAGGGGTGAGCCACAACATGACCCTGCCCCGGGACTATGTCAAAGAATCGGAGATTAAAGTGGTCCTGCTGGAACTGTGCGAGGAGGTCTGCTTCCGGGCCCGGGCTTTGGGAAAGATGGGGAGAACGGTAAGCGTATACTGCCGGGGGGCGGACTTCCGGCACTCCTCGGGCTTCCTCCGCCAGCAGCGCCTCCCCGAACCCACGGCGGCGGCCCACCAGGTCTACCCCTGGGTTCTGGATCTTTTTTTCCGCCACTGGGACCGGAAGCCGCTGCGCGCCCTGGGCATCCGGCTTTCTTCCCTGACCGACTGCCGGGAGGTCCAGCTCTCCCTCTTTGACAACCGGGAAAAGACCGAGGCTTTGTACCGGGCCATGGACCTGGTCCGCGCCAAATTCGGGAGAACCTCCCTTTTCCGGGCTTCTTCCTTAACGGCGGGGGCACAGCTCTTCGACCGGGCCAACAAGATTGGGGGACATGAGGCTTGAGCAGCAAAATGTACCACCAGTTCGCCTGCAGCAGCATGCTCCTGCCGGAGCACCGGGAGCTGCTAAACCGCCTCCAGCGGGAGAGCCGGCGGCAGGAAGAGATCCGCCTCCCCGATTTCGACCAGCAGCAGCAGGAGGAGTGGCAGCAGCTGCTGGAACGCTCCTGGCGGGAAAACAGGCCGCTGCGGGTCACCTATTTAAACGGAACTGGCTGCATCACCCGGAGGGGACCGGCCCTGCCGCCCCTGTCCCATCCTCCCCGTCTCCGTTTAAAGACGGAACAGGGGCCGGTAACCATCCCCGCCGGCCTGGTCATCGCCCTGGAACTGGACTAAAAAGGGCGCTCTAGCGGTACCACAGGTACAGGGCCCCCTCCTTTAGCTTGCGCTCCACCCATTTTCGCAGCCGCTCCTTCAGGAGGTTCCGGGTAACGGGGAAAAGGAGCAAAAAGCCCGCGGTATCCGTTGCCAGGCCGGGGCTTATCAGCAGCAGGCCGCCAATTAAAATGAGGAGCCCGTCAAACATTTGCGCCGTGGGCACCAGGCCCTTCGCCAGCTGGTGATGTATATCCCGCAGCACCGCCAGCCCTTGCAGCCGGGCCAGCAGGACGCCGATAAACCCGGTTAAGAATACTAAAATTATGGTCGGCCAAGTACCCAGGGCCCGGCCAACTTCGATAAGCAGCCACAGTTCCAGCAGGGGGACCAGCAAAAAAAGCAGCACCAGCTTGCACAAGCCGCTCCCTCCTTGGGGAAAGCAGATCCCGGCCATCTTTATTATTCATCATCCGGCAACTTTTGAATCGGCAATTCGGTAGATCCGCTTTCCCACCACCGGCGGGCCGGCGGCATAGACCTCCTCCACCCTTAAGCCCCGGCGCTCGATGACCCCTTTAACCTGGAAGGAGACCACGTCGGTGGTAATCACGTTGGCGGCATACCGGACTCCCTCGGGCAATTTGAGGGCCGGCACCAGGTAGTCGCCATTAACCCCCACTCCCGGCAGGATTTCCACTTGGAGCCTGCCGCCGGCATTATAGGCCACCGCTTTCAAGCTCATCAGTTGGGAGAAGGTCTGCCCCACATTGGCGGGGAAGTTGGGCTTTCCCCGGAAAAGCAGGCTGGCCTTCATAAAGCCGCCAAATACCTTGGCCAGGGGGTATTTTTTCAAGGGGGCGACCGATTTTATTTTTATGACCCCGGCATTCCGAAGGCCCGTGTAAGCATTATAGCGGACCATGTCGCTGCGATTAAGCCGGTCCAACAGGGGGCCCGACTCTTCAAAACGGTCAAAGACCCCCTCCACCAAAAAATAGTTTAATTTCTGATCCATGACCAGCATGGCTACTTGTGGATTCTCTTTTAAGTTGCGGGCCGTTTTCCATAGAAACAGGTTCCCGAAAATAATGTCTCCCCCGTAAAACTCGGCGCATGTGATCACCACCAGGTTGGGATTGCCCTGCTTGTCCATGGTGGCAAAGAATTTGGGGTTGAACATGTGATTCAACATCTCCGCCTGCTTCTCGCTAAGCATGGCTACACTCCCTTTTCAAAATTGGAAACGGTAATCTCCTTGACCCCGGATTGCTCCATGATCCGGCGCAAATTCATCATGGTACTCTCTTTTACCCGCGGCGTATCCTTAAGGGGATAATCCATCCGCAGCTTTTCGTAATCGCCAGCGCAGATGTCGTTGTAGCCCAGAAGGTCGATCCGCTGCGCCGCCGGCAGATTTTTTTTAATGAAGAGGGCCAGGGCCTCGATGTTCTCTTCATCGTCGGTATAGCCGGGTATTATCGGCACCCGGATCCAGACGGGGATGCCGCTGCGGCCCAGCCAGCAGGCGTTTTCCAGGATGAGCTTGTTGGAGACGCCGGTATAAAGGCGGTGCTTCTCATCGTCAAAAAGCTTCAGATCATAGAGCACCAGCTGGGCCAGGGGCACCACTTCCCGGAATATCTCCGGGCTAATGTAGCCGCAGGTATCCAGGCAAACATGAACATCTTTCTCCTTCAGGCGGGGCAGGATGTCCAGAAGAAATTGCTGCTGCAGCAGGCACTCTCCCCCGGAAAAAGTGACCCCGCCCCCGGAATTCCGGTAAAAGGGCAGGTCTTGGAGCAGCCTGGCCAGTAGATCATCAACAGTAATCTCCTCGCCGATCACCCGGATGGCGTTGGCGGGGCAGGCCTTGGCACAGGTCAGGCAGGTCCGGCAATCGGAAGAAAAGACAATCCCCTGCTCGGTAAAAATCAGGGCTCCCCGGGGGCAGTTCTCCCGGCAGGTGCCGCAGCCGATGCAGCGCAGCCGGTGATGGACAAGATGGATCTTCATGCTTAAGCCTTCGGGATTCTGGCACCAAAGGCAAGCCAGGGGGCACCCCTTCATGAACACCGTGGTGCGAATCCCCGGACCGTCTTCCGTGGACATGGTTTGGATGTTAAAAATCTTTGCTGTGACGCGGTTCATGGACGGAGTGCTCCTTTATATGGCATGGGCTTCCCTTCGGATGATTTCTTGCTGGACCTCCGGCCCCAGGTGCACAAAGTAGGCATTGTACCCCGTTACCCGGACCAGCAGGTTGGTATAATCGGCCGGGTTCTCCAAGGCCTTGCGCAGCGTCTCGGGATCGATCATGTTAATCTGCAGGGCCGACCCGCCGATCTCATTGTAGGTCTTCAGGAAAGCGATGAATTTTTCGATGTGCTCTTCATCCCGCAAAAAGGAAGGGTTGAAACTCATGGTGTGGGAGGCTCCGTTGGGGACGGTCTCCAGACCCAGTCTGCCCACCGAAGCCACCACGGCCGTTGCACCTTTGCGATCCACCCCGTTAACACAGCAGACTCCATTGGACAAAGCCTGGCCCCGGGGACGTCCGTCGGGCATGGACGCCGTCAGGGGAGCGTAGGAGATCCAATAGTTCCAGGAAAGGTAGCCCGCCCGGAAGCGCCTCCCGGTGGCGGGAGAAGTCCGCTGGATGACCCTCTTGGACCAGTGGCTGTTTATATCCCGGGCAATACCGTCCGCATAAGGATCGTTGTTGCCGTACTTGGGAGCCCGGTTGATCAGGATCTGCTGCAGAACCTCATGGCCTTTAAAATCCTCCTGGAGAGCCTTTAGCAGCTGCTCCATGGTAATGACCTGGTCGTCGAACACCAGCTTGCAAATGGCGGTTACCGAATCGGCCGCGGTGGCCAGCCCGACCCCCTCCACGGTAATAAATTTGTAGACCGCTCCGCCCCGGTTAACATCCAGGGCCTTCTCGATGCAGTCGTCCACCATCAGGGAGAGGTAGGGTATGGGATCGTAACGGCAGCGAATCCCATCCGCTTCTGCGGCCAGGTCCATTAAATGATCCACGACGAAATCCAGCTGGCGATAAAAGGCCTTTAGGAAATCTTCCTTTGTGGAAAACTGCCGGGGATCTCCGGTCCGGGGCCCCACCTGCTTCCCGGTGGCCATGTCCTTCCCGTCATTGAGGGACAGTTCCACCGCCTTGGCCAGGTTGACATTGCAATCCACGGTGCCCGAGCGGTCATTGCCTTGCATGGTATTTTCCAGGCAGCCCACGGGAGCATAGTCCCAGACTTCCTGCCGGGGAACCCCCTGGAATTCCATGGCCTTCATGGAGATTTCGTCAAAGTTGATCAGGAAAGGGGCGCCCTGTGCCTTTTTAATCATGGAAGCCATTTTTTTCAGCAACTCCGGGGAGGAGTTGCGGTGCACCCGGATGTTGGGTTTCGGCTCCAAGAGGTTTATCTCCTCGATGACCTCCAGCATGAGCATGGTCAAGTCGTTGGTCAGGTCCTCACCTTGAGGGCCGCACCCGCTCAGGGTAATCAACTGCCCAAAGCCTGAATTGATGCCCTGGTTCCGGGCCACCCGTCCCTGGTAATCGTAGGCGTAATTGTGCTTAATCCAGAAGCAGTGCAGCAGCTCCTTGGCAAACTCCCGGGTCAGAACGCCTTTCTCCAGGTCTTCCTTGTAAAAGGGATAGAGATACTGGTCGATCCGGCCGTAGGAAAGTCCCGCACCGGGGTAGGATTCGGCGGCCATGACCAGCATGTGGGTAAACCAGAGAGCCTGGAGGGCCTCCCAGAAGCTCCGCGGCTTCTCGTAGGGAACCCGGGATACTATCTCCAGCATCCGGCTCAACTCATCCCGCCTTTCCGGATCCATTTCCTTCTCCAGGAGTCCCAAGATAACCTTTGCGTAGCGCCTGGAGATGATCAAGGGGGCCTCGGTAGAAATTTTCAAGGCGTTTAGATAGGCCAGCTTCTCCGGCGATTTCTCCCTGGCCATCCGTTCCGCCACCTGTTCCGCAATTCCCCGGAAACCGATTTTCAACACCTTGCGATAATTCGGTATGAGGTGACCGGGTATGGCGCCGGTGTTGCCCAGGCCCAGGTTATGAGCCTCGTTCATGCGCTTGAACCAGCGGTAGGTGGCCTTGACCCATTGGGCCGTCTCTTTCGGGTCCAGGTTCTTGGAAAGGGCCGTATTGAAATGGGAGCCGACAATGAGCTCCCCCTCCAGCACCTGGGCAGGCAGATGCTTCTCCAGGACCAGGTTAAAAAACAGTGCCCGCCGCTCCGCGATGGAGAGCCGGTAAAAATCAGGGGGAACCTCCACCTTCTCGGCCATGGCTTTCATGGTGTGCCGTGTAATTTGCGTAAAAAGGAACACTTCCGGCACCACCCCCCAGTTGTACGGGGCGTACACCTCATCCCAGGGATCGCCGGTGGTGTAAGCCAGGCATTCGTTGCGGTAGTACTCCCGCTCATAAAAAGACCAGTACTCATCCCTCAGCCTTTTAACGCGGGGGCTCAGGTTGCCGGCTTCCCACATTTTCACGGTCATCGGAAAACCTCCTTCCGGATTATTAAATGCAGGCAAAAAGCTCAGCCGGAACTCCAAGTCGAGGCCACATCAATTGGACAAAAGTAATTAAACAAAAGTAGTGATAACTTTTAAGTTCTTTAATATTTCGCCCACTGTTGCGCCATTCCCTGCCCAGGATACATCGGGCGGAAGGCAAAAATCTTGCCCCGGACGTCAGGCATTTTCAAGACTTATACGCCAAAAATTTTTCCCCTCAGCGCCTATCTCGCCGCTGCCGATTTTTAGCACCTCTTCTAGAATTTTTGCCTGTGTTCCTAAAAAAATTTTCCAGGGGTGTTGCCGCAGTGCGTTGTCTGCCACGCTTGCTAGCTGCTTCCGGCGGCGATTTCTTTTAAAAAGGAAATTCGTACTTTTTCTTTGAATACCTATAAATGTAACTATTTACAATTACATGAGAGGAGATCTGCCTGTGCATGTCGAGAGCCGTCCAATTTCGATAATTTACAAGCTCCTTTTACTAGGGGCCGTGGTGTACGGGCTGTACGCTTCCCTATTCCCGGGAGGGCTTCCTTTGCTGCGCTATTTCACCATCCAGAGCAATATCCTGGTGGCCCTGGCGACCGCCTATTTCTTGTTCTTCCCCCGCTTCACCCGTTTCCGAATGATTGTTCGGGGCGCCGTGCTGATAAGCATTCTCGTCACCGGGGTGGTTTTTCATCTTTTCCTGGTTCCGCGGATGCCGGAATATTTTGGCAGCGGGGTGGACCTGGTCAACCATTTGACCCATACTGTGGCCCCCCTTGGATTTCTGCTGGATTACCTGCTTTTTGATCGCAAGGGCCTGATCCGGTTGTCCGATATTCCTTTCTGGACCATTTATCCGCTGTTGTACTGGGCCGTCACCATTATCCAGGGCGTCTTTACCGGCTTCTACCCCTACTTTTTCATGGATGTTTCTAAAATTGGCTACGGTGGTGCCCTTCTCTGGCTGCTGGCCCTGGTAGTTTTCTTTTTATTGGTAGCAAGCCTGCCGATTTACCTGCTGGATCGTCTCCTGGGGCGAAAAAAAAGGTAACGGCATGGCCCTAAAATGGCACAAACAAGGCATAAAAAAAAGCACCTGTGCAGGTGCAGTTCAGGTGCCGGCAAAAGCAAGTAACCGCAGGATGCTTGTAAGCCCTGCGGTTACCGTTTTTTCGTGGTGCGAGCGAGAGGATTTGAACCTCCACGGGAGTTTTTCCCACTAGATCCTGAATCTAGCGCGTCTGCCTTTCCGCCACGCTCGCTTGAAAGCTACATTAGGTATTATATAAAATTCAACGGCAGATATCAAGACCGTTTCCGCAAATTTCGCCTGGACGAATCGGCGGAAGGTCCGCGCCTCCCCCAATCTTTAGCCCTTTTATGACCTTCTTTATTCCTTGGCCTTGCTTACCTCCTGCTTCATGGGGAAGAGGTGGCGCAGCTCCACGGGCAAGGGGAAGGCAATCATAGATCCCTGCTGGGAGGCAATCTCCGGCAGAGTGCGCAGGAGACGGATATACATGGCGCCTTCCTGGCTGTTGAGGATGGCAGCCGCCTCGGCCAGTTTCTCGGCGGCCTGCTTCTCCCCCTCGGCCTGGACAATAATGGCGCGGCGCTCCCTCTCCGCCGTGGCCTGGCGGGAGATGGCCTTCTGCAGCCCTTCGGGAATGTTCACGTCTTTGATCTCCACGGCGGTCACCTTGATGCCCCAGGGATCCGTGGCCTCGTCGAGGATCTTCTGGATCAACTGGTTTAGCTTCTCCCGCTCCGCCAAGAGCTCGTCCAGCTCAGCCTGGCCCGCCACGCTGCGCAAGGTCGTCTGCGCCAGCTGGGCGGTGGCAAAGCGGTAATCTTCCACGTTGACCATGGCCTTGTTGGGATCCACAACCCGGTAGTAGACCACGGCGTTCACGCTGGTGGTGACGTTATCCCTGGTAATCACATCTTGAGTGGGCACGTCCAGGGTAACGATGCGCATAGAGATGCGGGTCGTCCGGTCAACCAGGGGGATGACAAAAACCAGGCCCGGACCTTTCGCTCCGATCAGGCGCCCCAGCCGGAAGACTACCATCCGCTCGTACTCCTTGACCACCTTGATAGCGGAAATCAGGAAGAGAACAAGTAAAACGACAACGGGATAAAAAATAGTTTCCAACTTAAAACCTCCTTTAATCCGATTTTTCTTGGAGGGGACGGACCCACAAAGTCAGATCTTCCGCCCGGACCACTTCCACCTCAGTGCCCACGGGTATGGTTTTGCCTCCCTCGCTCCGTGCTTTCCAAAGCTCGCCCCTGGCCGTAACCATCCCTACGGGATTCAGCTCAACGGTAACCGTCGCCTTCTTGGGGGGCAGGAAGAAGGCGCTGCCTTCGGTCCATTTTTTCCGACTCCTCACCACGCTGTAAATAATAAGCAAAACAATTATGGAAACCCCGATTACGGCCCCGAAAGCTGTACTGCGGAAGGTACCGTACCACTCGGCAGCCATCAAGGGCTCCTGGGGCAGTAAGATGGCGCCGGATACTAAGCAGACTGCTCCTCCAATGCCCAGGACACCGAAGCCGGCTGTAAATATCTCGGCGATTATTAATCCTATTCCCAGAATCAAAAGGATTATTCCGGTAGTACCGGTATCAAAAAGACCGATTCCGTAAATTCCCATTATCAGCATGATTACACCACCTACTTCCGGCACAATGGTGCCCGGCATATTTAACCCGAAATAAATGCCCAGGATCCCTAGCATAAGCAAAATAAATGCAATCTGGGGATCGCTGAGCCAGTTCTGGAAGCGTTCCTGCGCATTCATCTCCACGTGGACCACCGTGGCCCCGGCGGTATTCAAGGTGTAAGTACGGCCCTTCTTTTCGATCTCCACCCCGTCCAGGACATCCAGGAGTTCATCCAGGTCGTGGACCAGGTATTCAATTAACCCCTTTTCCAAGGCCTCCCGGGAACTGATGCTCAGATTCTCCGTCACAAATTTCTCCGCTACATCGGTGGGCCGCCCCTTTTCCCTGGCCAGGGACTTAATATGCCCGGCCAAAAATTTAGTTGTCTTCTCGTCGGCGGCAGTAGTCCCTTCGGGAGTGAGGGCCACGGGATGGGCAGCGCCGATGGTGGTCCCGGGTGCCATGGCGGCTATGTCGGAGGATACCACTATAAAGGCCCCCGCGGAACCGGCAATGGCACCGGCGGGTGCCACAAAGACCGCTACCGGAACCCTGGCATTTAAAAAGGCTTCATTGATCTCCAGGGTAGCGTCAACTATTCCCCCGGGGGTATTCAGCACAATTACCAGGAGATCGGCCCCAACTTCTTCGGCCGCCTGGATTTGCCTTTTAATAAAGTTGAGCTGGCCGGCAGTTATAGTGCCTTCTATTTTTAGAACAAAAACCTGGTTCTCCGCAGCGACCGGAGCAGCATTTAGTACCAGGAGCACTAGCAGGATTACTACCGGCCACCAGAGCCCAGGCATGCGCTTCATGGCTTTAATAACTGTCACCGCCGCCTTTCCTTTTACTTTAATTTAAGCGAGCTGTTTTTCTGTTAACCTAATTTTACTACAAACAGAACCATTTTTAAAGCAATGCCGGCGGCTGGGCCTTTGTCCTTCTTTTTCATGCGTTTTTTGGAAAATAACCGTTTTTATATTGTTTCTCGAAAAGGTATTAAACTGCTGCCATTAGGCAAGATTTATGGTTCCGTCTACCGATTTGGGGGGATTTAAATCAGGGGACGGTTGTTGCGATATATATTAATTAGTATATTCAAGGAAGTGTACCTTTTGATTCAGCGGAGCTTGGCAAGCATTACGAGGCCATACTTACCAGTTCTGTCGGTGTGCCAAAGTCACCTTCCCCCCTGGCTTGCTCCCCTTGACAGGCTTTGTCGTAACGAGATATAATATTACTATCTTAGTTATATATAATATGAGGGATGGAAGTTGATCACGCGCAAAGCCGAGTATGCCATCGCCGCCCTGGTAGAGCTGGCTCGCCAGGAAAAAGGCAGCAAAACCACTACCGCCGCCATCGCCCGGGAGCAAAACATACCCGGAAATCTGGTTGTGCAGTTGATGGGCATCCTGCGCCAAGCCGGCTGGATCACCAGCTCGCGGGGACCCGCGGGTGGAGTCGAGTTGTCGCGCAGCCCCGAGGATATTACCCTGCGGGATGTTATCGAGCTTATCGACGGGCCGGTGACCATCACTCGCTGCCTGATGGAGAACAAGCCTTGCCAAAATAAAGAGGAGTGCCCTCTGAGACAGGTCTGGAGCGAGGCCCAGGAGAAGATGCTCTCCGTCCTGGAACAGGTCACCATTAAGCAGCTGGCGGAAAGGTTTAATGCCGTTTCGAAGCAGGAGCCAGGGGCGGTTCAATCCCAAAGCCTCAACTAGCCTTCCTTCACCCTTTTGCTCACCCTGCGCCCCGGCCGCGAGAAGCCTAATGGCAGAGCCGCAATTCGCCGTCCATAAACCAGTACCGGGCCGTTTCAGGGCGGTTTCGCTTACTTATATTATCTAACCGCTCCAGAATTTCTCACTCATCCTTGCCACCCCTCGGGATAAGCTATTCCTTGAGGGTGATTAAAATGGTGAAAATTAAGGATCGCATCGTGCTGGGCATAGCCTCCGGCCTGCTCTGCTCCATCCCGGGAAGGCTTTTTAATAAAATGCAGCGCATCCTGGGGTTGACCGACCTTACCTACGAACAGCAAGCCGCCAGCATTTTTGTGCATAGAAACCAACTGGACACTGCTCCCAGCAAAATAGTCGGTTATGTGACCAACCAGTTCCTGGCTGCATCGCTGGGGGTAGTCACCGCTTATTTGCTCTCGGCCACGGGACGGGATTCCGCCCTGGTAAAGGGGGTGGGCGTGAGCTTGACTTACTGGATGCTTCTGGAAGGACTTACCCGGCGCCTGGGTCTGGCCTTGCCCAGCAGGAGAGCCACGTCTCCCTTCCTTTCCCTGTTGAACCATGTCATCTTCGGGGCCTTTTGCGGTCCCGTTACCGCCATGCTGGGGGATGATCGCCTCTTCCCGGAAGCCTCAGGACAGATTCCCTCTCCTTTCCAAGGGGGATATATCGATAACGGGCTGGAAGGCAAACGGGAACCGGTTCCCGTTATTTGACCCTTCTCTCCTCCTGGTAATCGATTCGATTAATGGCCTGGGTATCCGGCTTTTTCTATCTTTACAAATAATGAATTATAAACCCGGGGCGCCGGCCTTCAATATCCGGCGCCCCGGGTTGGATCTAGATTTGAATAAAATTCTTTTGAGAGCAATTCTTTAATTCTTATTTCTTAATGGTGCCGTCGATTCCGATAATTATCTCCTTGACGGGCATATCCTTGCCCGCTTCCTGCAAAGCCGATCTGACCAGCCGGCTTAAGCCGGAACAGCAGGGCACCTCCATCCGGACCACGGTAATGCTGTAGATAACGTTGTTTTTGAAGATTTCCACCAGTTTTTCATGGTAGGCTTCCACGTCGTCCAGCTTGGGGCAGCCCACCAGCAAAGATCTCTCCCTTAGAAACTTGCGGTGGAAGTCCGGGTAGGCGAAGGGAACACAATCGGCGGAAATGAGCAGATCCGCTTCCTGCAGAAAACGCGCCCGCGGCGAAACCAGTTGCAGCTGCACCGGCCAGTGGCTCAGCTCCGGTTCCAGGACATTGGAGTCGCTTTCCGGCGCATATTGCCCGGGCGTCTTCTTTATATCGCTGCGCTCCATGGAACCGGGGCAGCCGCAGGGCAGGGTCTTTTCCTCCTTCTCCTCCCTCGACTTTTCCGACTTCAGGTGCTCTTCCACCGCTTTTTCGTCGAAAGGATCAGCCTCCCGTTCAATAATCTCAATGGCGCCCCGGGGGCATTCCCCCAGGCAGTTTCCCAGGCCGTCACAAAAACGATCGTCAATTAGTTTGGCTTTCCCGTCCACGATTTGCAGGGCTCCCTCGGCGCAGGCCGGGATACACAACCCGCACCCGTCACACTTTTCTTCATTGATTCTTATAATTTTCCGGACCGTTTTACTCATCCACCCTCTCCCCCTTCTTAAATATGCTCCATTATTTCCAGGATCAATTTCTCCGGATCCCCCTCAACCTGCCGGGCTAGAATATTCTCCACTAATCTTCCTGTTTCTTTCACGGCCTCATCGGGAAAATGATGCTCCCCTTCCAGCCGCTGCAGAAATTCTCCATGCTGCGGCAGCCTTCCGTACTTTTTGGCCCCGACGACTACCAGAGCGGCCAGCAAGGCCAAAGGATCTCTTTCCTTTTCCCGGCAGCGATGCTCCACCTCATTGAAAGCGGACTTGATCTTTTCCAAAGGCAGGGTTAAGCCGTGCATAAGACGATTAAGCTCACTCTCCAGGACCTGGCGCAAGGATCGGGGAGCCACCCCCTTCTTCACACTGCCCAGGCACTGCTCGGCATAGGCACACCACTGGGCGCAGCCGAGATTAAAACGGGGATTAACCACCTTTTTCCGGCAATGGGGGCAGCGCAGGCGAACATCGGTCTTCCAGAACTCCACCGTTCCGCCGCAATGGGGGCACTGTTCTTCGAAAATATCATCCGCCGTCCAGTAGCGGGTATCCTGACCCGGACACTTGGTGTTGAACATTCTCTCACCCCCTATATATTACTTATTAGGTTAGTTATATTATACCACGCTGCTCCCCGGAAGGCAATAGAAAAAGCGGAAACTGGTTCCGCTTTTTCATCCCATTTTGCCATTTTGATTGTCAGTTCCGGCTTTCTCTTTCCGGCCTACTCTTCCCCGTAAATCCAGCTTTCCGAAGAAAGCCGGTAGTCAATCAGTTCCTCTTGGCTAAAGAAAAGCTTGATCTCCCGTTCGGCGCTGGCCAGGGAATCGGAGCCGTGCACCAGGTTGTTTCCAACGGAAATGGCCAGGTCGCCCCGGATGGTGCCCGGTGCCGCCTTGGCCGGGTCGGTAGCGCCAATAATAATCCGGGACAAGGTGACAGCGCGGTCCCCCTCCCAAACCATGGCGACTACCGGTCCCGAGGTGATATAGGAAACCAGGCTGTCGTAGAAATCCTTGCCCTTATGTTCCCCGTAGTGCTGCGCCGCCAGCTCCTCGGAGATCACCATCATCTTCATGGCCGTTAGCTTAAGGCCTTTTCTTTCCAAGCGGGAGATAACTTCCCCCACCAGCCCGCGCTGCACGCCGTCGGGCTTGATCATTATAAAAGTTCGTTCCCTGGTTTTCATGGGCAGCTCCCCTTTTTTAATCGATAGTCAACAAGTTGTCATCATCTATGATCATTGTCCCTGAATCGCGCTCGGCACGAATGTTTTTGGGGATGGAAAACATGCCCTGGTGAGTCACTCCATCATACGATTTCAATTGCAGGTCGCGTTCGGCTATGCGCCGGTCCAGCTCCCGGCTGTCCAGCTCCTTAAAGGGGTCTCCTTCCCGGGCAGTAATTACAAAGCTCCAGTCCGTGTTGAAGGAAGGGATGAATACATGGTACGAGTACGCCGCCGGCATAACCGAGGCAACGGTTTTGTATATGGCACTATGGGCCTCCATAAAGGTCAGGCTGAAATCGCCGGATTGCAGGACCATAATGCCGTTTTCATTTAAGCGCTTCTTGACGATCTGGTAAAATTGCCTGGTAAACAGGCGGCGCGAGGGACCTTCCTCCACCGGCTCGGGCAGGTCAATAATCATTACGTCGAAAGCGACCTCGTTATCTTCCAGGTACTGTCGGGCATCGGCGTGGATTAGTTCCAGCCGCGCATCCTCAAAGCTCCCCTGGTGCCACTCGGGAAGATATTCCTTGCAGAGGTCAACAACATCTTTATCGATATCCACCATGACTACTTTTTCCACGGAGGGGTGTTTGAAAACCTCCCTCAGGGTGGCGCCTTCCCCTCCCCCTATAACCATGACGGTGCGAGGCCGGGGATGGGCCAGCATGGCCGGATGGACCAGCGCTTCGTGGTAGATATACTCGTCAAATTCGGAAGATTGGATTTTACCATCCAGGATGAGGCACTTTCCGAAAAGGCTGGACTTGGCTACTTCCACTCGTTGAAAAGGGGAAACAAGGTTTACATAGTAGGTCTCGATGGCATACATGGAAGCCATGTGCGGTCCCGTAAAATCCACGTGCCATTTATTTTCTTTCGCCAACTACCCGACCTCCTTTAGTAATTGACCGCCGGCTTATGCTCCAGAGGTACATCGAATATACCGCGCTTTATTTCCCGGGCAGTCATGTTTTGCGCGGCAAATTTCTGTTTAAGGTAATTACAGGATACCCAGGGGTCAACAGTTTGACCGCAGGTAAAGATATCCACCGCCGCGTAGCCAAACTCCGGCCAGGTATGAATGGCCAGGTGTGATTCGGAGATCACGACTACGCCGCTTACACCCTGGGGGGAGAACTGATGAAATACGGTTTCCCTTACTTCTGCTCCGGCAATAAGAGCCGCTGTCACCATTTCCTGCCGAATTTGCGCCAGATCGTTCAGAATTGTGTCGGGACAACCGTAAAACTCAGCCAAAACATGACGGCCCAAAGCGCTCATTCTTAATACCTCCTTGTATCCAAATTTATGGAAGGCAAAAAGCATCAAGATACATTTTAACAAACTTCATCAAAAAGTCAATGTAAAAAAAGATATATGTTATCGGCCCCTATACCAAGTATATCGAAGCTATTTGCTTTTTGACTCAAGGGACGCTGCACTTTGGGTTCATTCCAAAATGCAGACATAAAATCACAAACCATATCTGCCATTTTTTTTGGCAGGTCAAGTAAAACCCAAGGTCACCGTCCTCAGGCTCGCACTCTGGTAAGCCAAAATTGCCGTCTCCCCGCCTATTTCGTCGCCGTTTCCCAATTTAAGGATAAGCCAAAGTCAAATTCCTTTGACTCAACGGAGGAGCCAAAGTCAAATTCCCTTGTCACCATCCCCCCCGCTCAATGCTGACTCGGGGGCGCATTTTTTGTTTAATTCAACATTTCCTCTTTGAGCATACTACTCATATAAACTCAGATCGTTACTGTTGGAGCGGATTAAAATGCACGGACTAAACGCACTTTTTAACCCGGAAAAAGTGGCGGTTATTGGGGCCTCCCGCTCCCCTAAAAAAATCGGAAACGCCATCTTGCATAATTTAATCCGGAGTCGGTTCCCCGGGAAAATTATTCCCGTTAACCCGCGGGAGGAAGAAATCGCCGGTATAAAATGCTATCCCAGCATGACGGAGGTCCCCTTTCCCGTGGACCTGGGGATCATCGTCGTCCCGGAAAAAGCGGTGCTCTCCGTTGCCGAGGATTGCGGCAAGGCGGGATGCAAGGCCCTCATCGTAATCACCGCCGGCTTCAAAGAAACGGGAAGCGAAGGCTTAAGGCGGGAACGCGACCTGGTGTCCATCTGCCGGAAATACAACATGCGCATGCTGGGTCCCAATTGCGTCGGCCTCATGGATACGCACACCCCTTTGAATGCCTCCTTCGCCAGGGGGTTCCCGAAGGAGGGAAACATCTCCTTCATCTCCCAGAGCGGCGCCATGGTCTTATCCATCCTGGATTGGAGCTTCGACCTGGATCTGGGCTTTTCCCGATTTATCAGCCTGGGCAATAAAGCCGACTTGAACGAGATCGATTTTATCCAAAGCTGCATCGAGGATCCCTACACCAGGGCCATTATCTGCTACCTGGAAGATGTCACCGACGGCAAGCGCTTCCTGGAAATCTGCTCCGAGGCCGGAAGGAAGAAGCCGATTATCGTTTTCAAAGCAGGCACCAGCAGCGCCGGGGCCAGGGCCGCCAGTTCCCACACCGGGGCCCTGGCGGGAAGCAACCGCGCCTACGACACCGCCTTCCGGCAGTGCGGCATCATGCGGGCTGCGGAAATGAACGAGCTTTTTGAGCTGGCCGTGGCTTTCGCTCACCAGCCGCTTCCCCAAAGCGAACGGGTGGCCATCATAACCAACGCCGGCGGCCCGGCCATTATCGCCACCGATGCCGTGGAGAGGTACGGGCTGACCATCTCCCGCTTTGAGAAGGAGACCATCGAAAAGCTTCGGCAAAACCTGCCCCCGGAATCAAATTTCTACAACCCGGTGGATGTCCTGGGGGATGCCCCCGAAGAGAGATACCGCCTGGCCCTGGAAACCGTTTTCAGCGATCCCAACGTGGACAACGTCCTGGTCCTGCTCTGCCCCACGGCGGTAACGGAGCCCGAGGAGACCGCCCGGACCCTGCTTAAAATAAAGGAAAAATATGCCGAGAAGACCCTTTTTGCCGTCTACATGGGCGGGCGCACCCTGGAGGCCGGCAAGAAAATCCTCACCGGGAGCGGGATCCCCACCTTCTCCTACCCTGAACCGGCAGCCAGGGCGGTGCGCGGCATGGTTCACTTTGTCCGCCACGTGGAGTCTTCCCGCCGCCAAGAGACCCCCGTGGACCCGGGTCCCCTGGACCGGGGCGCCGTAGAGGAGATCCTGGAGCAGGCGGCCGCCGACCGGCGGCTGGTCCTGCTGGGTCATGAGTGCAGCGCCGTGGCCCAAGCCTATGGCATACCCGTCAGCCCCATCATCCTGGCCGAATCGGCGGAAGAGGCGGGAGAGATCAGCGAGCAGATCGGCTTCCCCGTTGTCCTAAAGATCTCATCGCCGCGCATCTCCCATAAATCCGATGTAGGCGGTGTGGCCGTCGGCCTTCAGAATCGCAGCCAAGTGGAGCGCACTTTTCAAAGCATGGTGGACCGGGTGCGGCGCCTTCTCCCGGAAGTGCCCATTTACGGCGTCGAGGTGCAGAAGATGGTGGACAGCGGGACGGAGGTAATCATCGGGATGTCCCGGGATGTCCAGTTTGGGCCGCTAATCGTCTTCGGGCTGGGCGGCATCTACGTGAATTTGCTGGAAGACGTCTCCTTCCGCTTTGCCTCCCGCTTGAATACCCGGGAGGCCATCGAAGAGATGATCTCTGAAACCAAGGCCCACACCATCCTCAGGGGCTACCGGGGGAAGAAAAAAGGAGATATTCCCGCCCTGATAGACGCCGTGGCCCGGGTGGCCCGCCTGGCCCTGGATTTTGAAGAGATAACGGAGATGGATTTAAACCCCGTGCGGGTTTTTCCCCGGGGATTGTCCGCCCTGGATATAAAGATCACCATCAATAGGGAAAAATAATGGTAATCATGAAGAGGTGATACCCTTTGAAGCTGCTCTATTTTTCCGGGACCGC
>Ga0209537_1001148_pt1 | contig 30604 bp, 30 predicted proteins | sample BioPla4DNA1_FD_187698 | JGI IMG/M metagenome (GOLD analysis project Ga0209537, IMG submission 187698) | Biogas fermentation microbial communities from Germany - Plant 4 DNA1 (SPAdes) (version 2) | ecosystem: Engineered > Bioreactor > Anaerobic > Digestate | place: Bielefeld, North...
TATTCCAGTTGCTTCTTCAAAGGCTTTCATTATTCCTGTTAGGGCAGCCGTACCCGATACCTTAAAGGGGGCAGCAGCTATTACCTTAGCATTTTCTATCCCTGCTGTTACCAAGGCGTTGGCATAGATTTCTCGGGTAACCCAGCTAATATTGTGGGTTTCTACCTCAATGCCTTCTCCTTCTCCTAGAAGCTCCACATAGGCTGAAGAAATGGCCCTGGTGCCTATCTTGTCCTCTCCAATCAATCCTAGTAGATAGTCCCTTTCCTCCTGATTGGTCACTTTAAGTATCTTGACTTCATCCTCTTTTACCCCGAAAAGCTCCAGCATTTGCTTTTGCTGGCTCTCATTTAGGTCTGCTCCCAGGCTGACCACAATCTCTTCTTCCGGAGGATCAATAGCATCTGCCAGGGCAGATAAGGGGAATACTAATGTAAGTACCAGCACTATAGTCCAACAAAAAATCCTTTTCATTTTCAATAACCTCCTTAAATAACCAAACATAGGCTAACTTTCAAGCTTTAAAAGCACTACTGCTTTTGCAGCTATACCTTGGCCTGTGCCTACAAAGCCTAGGCCTTCGGTAGTAGTTGCTTTTATATTAACCATAGATGGCTCTATCCCAAGAGCTTTTGATATATTTGTTTTCATATTCTCAAGATAGGGTGCCATCTTAGGTTTCTCGGCCATTATTACACTGTCTATATTTCCTACACTATAGCCTGCTTTTTTCATCATATCTCCTACTTGCTCAAGAAGGCTAATGCTGGATATGTCCTTAAATTTCTCATCAGTATCAGGAAAATGCCGGCCTATATCACCCATGCCCAAAGCTCCAAGAATAGCGTCCATTATGGCATGGACTAGGACATCGGCATCGGAATGTCCCAAAAGTCCTCTATCAAAGGGGATCTTTACCCCTCCCAGTATCAAGGGGCGATTTTCTACCAATTTATGTACATCATATCCTATTCCTACTCTCATATTTTATTCCTTTCTCTTGTAGTAAGAATTTCTTCGGCTATGGCTATGTCCTCAGGAGTGGTTACCTTTAAGTTTTCATAGCCTCCTTCTATCATATATACCTCTTTGCCTAAACGTTCTACTAAGGCAGAATCATCGGTAGCTAAAAAATTGTCCTCTATAGCCCTTTTATGGGCTTCCATGATCAGGGAGTACCTAAAGGTCTGAGGAGTTTGTACCAGCCATAGATAACTTCTGTCTGGCGTATCTTTTACTCTGCCATTAGAATCCACCACCTTAATGGTATCCTTTACCGGCATGCCGGCCACAGCTGCCCCCCACCTTTTAGCTACTTCAAAGCTTCTTTCAATTACCTGGGGGGTTATAAGGGGTCTTGCACCATCATGGATAGCTACAAGCTGAGTATCACTAGGCAATTCTTTTAGCCCATTGTATACCGAATGCTGCCTTTCTGCTCCACCTTGAACAAGCTTTATAGGCTTTTTAGGCGGATAAATATCTAGCACTTTTTCTCTCATCAGTTCTTCTTCCCCTGGAGATACCACCAAGGTTATGCCTTGAACTATATCCAGGCTGTAAAAGGCCTCCAGGGTATGGGCAATAATAGGTTTACCCTTTAGGGGTAAGTACATCTTATTTATAGTCTGATTCATTCTAGTGCCTCTACCAGCAGCTAGGATTATTGCAAAATTTCTATTTTCCAATTTCTACTCCTTTTCAATCCTTTCTTATTGCAAGTCATTTTACTTTATATTTAATCAATTTATATATTTAACCTATTATGCTGCTTAACAGCTATCACTTTAACCGTACAATTGGACTATTGACAAGTGAGCATCTTCATTGATTTTGCTAAGAAGGTTCAATAATCACTAGTATTATATAAAATAAAGCGGCGAGGTACAACCCGCCGCAGTATTTTGTTTGAAACTTTTAACAGATCTATAACAAATATGTCTAATAAGAAACTAAATTTTAACAAAAGTTACACTACTTTGTCAACAGCCTTTGGTTTAGCAAATATCATGCGGCCGGCAGCAGTCTGGAGTACACTGGTTACCAGTACATCAATAGTCTCTCCAACATGTTTTTTGCCGCCATCTACCACAATCATAGTGCCATCATCTAAATAACCAATGCCCTGACCCATTTCCTTTCCATCCTTGATAACCTGGACCAGCATTTCTTCTCCTGGCAATACTACCGGCTTTACAGCGTTGGCTAGCTCATTTATATTAAGTACTGGTACTCCCTGAAATTCTGCTATCTTGTTTAGGTTATAGTCATTGGTTAGTACCGCACCATTTAAAAGCTGGCCTAGCTTAAGAAGCTTACTATCCACCTCTTGGATATCCTCAATATCCTTTTCATATATCTCCACTGGAATATCGAGTTCCTTTTGGATTTTATTTAGAATATCCAGTCCCCGTCTGCCTCGATTTCTCTTTAGGGTATCGGAAGAATCAGCAATATGCCTAAGCTCCTCTAAAACAAATGCCGGGATAACAAGAGGACCTTCTACAAATCCAGTCTTGCATATATCAAATATCCTCCCATCAATAATAACGCTGGTGTCTAGTATCTTGGGCTTGCTAGTGACTATCTCCTGACCATGCCGCTCCTTTTGAATTCTTCTTAATAGGTCTGTCCAATCAAACTCATTCCATCTTTTCACAGCGATGCTAATGCCTAAATAACTAAAAAATAAATAAATCAAGGTAGTGGGTATAAGGGATAACCAACCTATATTTAGCTGCCTTATGGGATAGGTTACTAAATATGAAATTAAAAGACCGACAATAAGACCTGAAACCCCAAATAAAATGTCGTTGGCTGGCATCTCTTGTAGCCTGTACTCAATTAGCCTAACAAACTCAACGGTGTAGTGAATTATTTTCTTTGACAAAATAAAAAACAATAATCCAAATGATATTGCGAATAAGAAGTAAAGTATTATATCCTGATATTCAATAAGTACAATTCCTCTTTCAGCTAATATGGGTACTGTCATCCATGCTAACGTAATTCCTAAGACAACACCTACTATAGTAAGGATAAATCTGACAATCCTTCTTAGCATTTGATCACCTCCTTGTCTTATTATTAACATTATACCAGATTTTTATAAGGAAAAAATGGGAAAATTAACCGATTTTTATATTTAATTCTGTATTTTATGTATAAAAAAGGAGCGTCCTATTAGACGCTCTCTCCCTCAATAATTCCATCAATTAATGCTGTAACTTCTTCTTCGTCAGCATCTTTAGATAGGACTATTTCACTAATCAAGATTTGCCTTGCATTAGTCAACATTTTCCTCTCTGCGGTGGATAACCCCTTCTCACGATCTCGCAGCATCAGATTACGAACCACTTCTGCAACTTCGTATATGTCACCTGATTTTATCTTCTCCATATTCTGGCGGTATCTTTTATTCCAATTGCTTGACATATGGGTTTGGTCGCTACTTAGAAACTCGACTACTTTATCTACTTCTTCAACAGGAATGACCTCCCGAATACCAACCTGTTCTACGCTGTCTATAGGTATCATGACCTTCATATCCCCAACTGGAAACCTTAGAATGTAGTAGCTCTGCTTTTCGCCTAAGATCTCGCGTTCTTCAATACCTTCGATTATGCCAGCACCGTGCATAGGATATACCACCTTATCCCCTATCTCAAACATGAACGATGCCTCCCTTATATTATTAACATTTATAATTATAACATAAAGAAGGCAGTTTGTCAATAAACTAGATATTTTAGCATGATACTATCCTTTTGTCAATATGATTTTTTATTTTTTTATTTTTCCTGTGTCATGCAGAAACTACAATAAATTCCATGTCAGTTAGTTTTTCTTTTAGCCTTTTTATAATATCACTTTTGCCTTGGGAACTTGGTGGTGCACCTAAAACTATTATCCCAATATTGTGTTTCTCAGAGAAGTTTGATAATACTTCAACAACTTGGTTTGACCGCAATACCGTCATCTCAGCCCCTACCTGTTTTGAAATATCGAATAAATAGTCCAACGCTTCCCCTTCTTTGGGGTTGCCTAAAAAATTCTCCCCCAAAGGTGCTACATGTATTACATAAGGCTTTCCTCCACTTGTCTTTGACCTCTCATAACCTACTCTAATAAGTCTTTCACAAGACCTTTGTCGAGTCACACAAATTAGTACATTTTGCGTCTTTCCCATTTCCACCCCTCTTACTTTCTAAAAAATTATACAGTCCTACAGCACGGCATTTAAAGCTTCTGCCACTGTATCCACTGCAATAATCTCTATGTCCCTTATCCTGTCCAGCCCCCTTAAATTGGCTTTGGGGATTACACAGGTATTAAAACCTAGCTTCTTACACTCCAAAATCCTTTTTTCCATCTGGCTGATGCCTCTAACCTCTCCTGTCAGTCCCACCTCCCCCATTATACATAGGTGATGATCTATAGGAATATTCCTAAAACTAGAGGCAATAGCACAAACTACTGCCAAATCCGCTGCCGGCTCATCTATTTTGATGCCGCCAGCTACATTTACGTAGGCATCCTGGTCGTATAATCTCATCCCCACCTTTTTTTCCAGCACTGCCATCAAAAGCACCATCCTATTATGATCTATACCGGTGGACATTCTTCTAGGCATACCAAAAGCCGTAGTGCTAACTAAGGCCTGAACCTCCACCAGCATAGGCCTTGTGCCTTCTAGGCTGCATAGCACTGCCGAGCCAGACATGCCTCGAGTTCTTTCAGACAGCAGATGCTCCGAAGGGTTCATGATCTCTACTAAACCTTCTTCTCCCATTTCAAAGATCCCTATCTCGTTGGTGGAACCAAACCTATTCTTTACACTTCTTAGAATCCTATAGATATGGTGGCGATCTCCCTCAAAGTATAAAACTGTATCTACCATATGCTCCAGCACCCTGGGTCCGGCGATGGCACCTTCCTTGGTGACATGGCCAACTATAAAAATGGTCATATTGCTTCTTTTAGCCAGTCTTAAAAGGGCAGAGGTCACTTCCCTAACCTGGCTGACACTGCCTGGTGCTGAGCTTAATTCAGGGTTAAACATGGTCTGAATAGAATCTATCATCAAAAACTCTGGCTTGATGGCTTCAACATGGGCCAGTATCATATCTAGGCTGGTTTCCGCTACCAAATGAAGATTAGCCGTTACCACTCCCAGCCTGTTGGCCCTCATCTTTATCTGCTGGACAGACTCTTCCCCTGATGCGTATAGGACCTTATTATTGTCCCTACCCAAAGCTTCGCATATCTGTAGTATCAGGGTGGATTTGCCAATGCCTGGATCTCCTCCTATTAGAATAAGAGAGCCATTTACCACCCCTCCCCCTAGCACCCTGTCCAGCTCCTTAAGGCCTGTGCTCTGGCGGGCCTCCTCCTTAATGGAAACCTCATCCAAAGTGACGGGGCGGCTAGAGCCAACTAACCCCTTTGCTGTTACAGGGTTTGCAGGGCTTTCTTGCTTTATCTCCTCCACCATGGTGTTCCATTCATTACAGGAAGGACATTTGCCCAGCCATCTTATGGATTCATGCCCGCATTCCTGGCATACAAATATCTTTTTTAGCTTTGCCATAATCTTTAATTACTCCCTAGAATTTGCTCTGTAGGTTTTTCCACTGTGCTTATATATAACTGATCCTTTTTGTCATTGGGGTTTTCAGCACAATACCATACCACTTTATTGCCATATACCCCGCCTTGAGTGAGCCTAGCTTTGGTGCCAGGCTTATTTAGCTGGGCATAGCGTTCCAGCTCCCAGAAATAAACCATGACACTATCATCCTTCATATAGGCAATAAATCCATCTCCTATTCCATAGGGACGGGCAACGTTTTCATCTACGTCTATGATGGTTTTCCCATTATCCAAAGTCAGCTTTAAATGTGCCTCAGATGGATTTAGGTTGTCCAGCCAGGCTATGGCCTTGCCATCGGTAACAGGATATATAGCAAAACCTTTAGGATCCAGGATCTCCGGATCTATACCTTCTTCTTGAAGGCTGCTTTGTGCCTCAGCCTCTTGGTTAGCAGGGTCTTCCCCCTGGCTGCTGGCTCCTAGATCTGCAGATAGGGCTTTGGATAGATCTAATACCTTTATAAGGCTTTTGTTGTCTGGATCCTCCCCATTGGGAACTACCCATACCAGCAGCTCCTCAGAGATAGACGGAGGACAAGTGCCGTAGGTAGGGTTATCAAACACCTCCAAGACCACTGGCTCGCCAGACTTGAAATTATATAGATAAAGCCTATCCTGGTTTATATCCTTCTGCTCTACCCATACCAGGTTATCTCCTGCCAGCCTTAGTTGAGGCTTGTTATATTCGCAGTTCTTTATTTTTGAGATTTCTCCAGTTGCTCTATTCATAACATATAGCTGATTTTCACCACTTTGGTTGGTGTCCAGCCAAGCAATCCAATCCTTATTAAGCCTGCCTTCATAGATCTCCCCAAACTTGATTTCAGTATGGGCAATAACAGTCTCCTCACCTGTATCCAGATTCTTCACATATAAATCCTGGAATACTGGTTCATCTATACTTTCGCTATTGCCGGCAGAATAGAGAACTTCATTTTCATAAGGAATGGGTTCATTTATTCGCATGAGTTCTGTTTCCAGGGCTATACTGTTATCTGATAGGTCAATGATAGGCAGCTCTACTTCCTCTTCAACCTCTTGTTCAGCCTCATCTACAGATGGGAATTTATCAAGTTGTGACTCATCAGCAGCAATGCTCTCTTCCAAGTCTTTACTGTCTTTTTCAGTACCCTTATGTGTAATGGAATAGATGCCAAAGCCTATAGTAAAAGCTACTACCAGTCCTAAGGTTATATAGCGTAAGGTACGTTTATTGGTCAGGCTTTGTTTTATGGGTTTGGTATAGGTGATCTTTATCTTAGATTTGTTTCTCTTTATTTTGTCTATCATCTCTTGTAACTTATTCATATTCACAGCTTGTACACTCCCCGTAAAAAAATGACACTTGGGAAAAATTGTCCCTCTAAATTATATCACATTATTAAGCAAAAATATACAGAAGGGAGTATATTAAAAATAAGACCGAGCTTGGCTCGGCCTTATTTTTATTGTTTTTTGAATACTAGTTTATCGTTTTCTACATCGATTAGTACTTTGTCCCCTACCTTTATTCTGCCTGCCAAAATCTCTTCAGACAGGTTATCCTCCACAGCTCGCTGGATAGCTCTTCTTAAAGGTCTGGCTCCATATACCGGGTCGAAGCCTTCCTTTACCATAAAGTCCTTGGCTGCGTCGCTTATGGTGAGATGAATATCCTTCTGGGCCAGCCTCTTTATGGCATTTTCCAGCATTAGGGGGACAATCTTTCTTAGGTGTTCGTCCTCTAGTGCATGGAATACAATGATTTCATCCACACGGTTGATAAATTCAGGCCTAAAGGTTTTCTTAAGCTCTTCCATTATATTTTCTTTCATCTTTTCGTATTCGCTGTCCACACTATCCTTTACGGGGGCAAAGCCCAAGGTCTTTTGCTTGCGGATGGTATGAGCTCCAACATTAGATGTCATAACTACTACAGTATTTCTAAAGTCTACTACTCTGCCCTTACCGTCGGTTAGCCTTCCATCCTCCAATATCTGTAGCAAAATATTGAACACATCTGGGTGAGCTTTTTCAATCTCATCTAAAAGTATCACGGAGTAGGGACGCCTGCGAACCTTTTCTGTCAGCTGTCCACCCTCTTCATAGCCTACATATCCTGGAGGTGAACCAATTAGCCTGGATACAGCATGTCTTTCCATATACTCTGACATGTCAATTCTGATCATGGCATCTTCGTCACCAAATAGAACCTCTGCCAAGGCCTTACACAGCTCTGTCTTACCTACTCCTGTAGGACCAAGGAACATAAATGAACCCACAGGTCGTTTTGGATCCTTAAGGCCCACTCTTGCCCTTCTTATGGCTCTAGACACTGCATGGATGGCCTCATCCTGGCCTATTACCCTCCTGTGAAGAATCTCCTCCATATTTAGGAGCCTCTCTGATTCTTCTTGAGTAAGCTTTACAACGGGGATACCAGTCCAGCTGGATATGATTTCGGCTATTTCATGTTCTCCCACCATTTGATTGCCAGTGGCTTGACTTTTCTTCCATTTTTCCTTTTCCGCCTCTATCTCATCTCTTACCCTTCTCTCTTCATCCCTTAGCTGGGCAGCCTTCTCAAAGTTTTGGTTGGCTACCGCTTCTTCCTTTTCCTTACGCAGATCTTCCAGCTTCTTTTCTAGGTTTTTCACATCTGGTGGGGCAGTATAAGATTGAAGCCTTACCCTAGATGCGGCTTCATCTATTAGGTCTATGGCCTTGTCAGGTAAGAATCTATCAGTTATATATCTATCTGATAAGGTAGCAGCCGCCTTTATAGCTTCATCGGTAATCCTTACCTTGTGATGGGCCTCATAGCGGTCCCTTAGGCCATGAAGGATCTGGATGGTTTCCTCAACGGTGGGTTCTCCCACCATAACAGGTAGGAAACGCCGCTCTAGTGCAGCATCCTTTTCTACATGCTTTTGATACTCATCTAGGGTGGTAGCACCTATTGCCTGAATCTCTCCCCTGGCCAAGGCTGGCTTTAGGATATTAGAAGCGTCAATAGCTCCTTCAGCAGCGCCTGCACCGATTATGGTGTGCATCTCGTCAATAAATAGGATTATATCCTTGGACTGCTTAATCTCTTCCATAACGGATTTTAGCCTCTCTTCAAATTCCCCTCTGTACTTAGCACCAGCTATCATTCCTGAAAGGTCCAGTGTTACTACCCTCTTGCCTTTTAACAGTTCTGGAATATTACCTTCTACAATCCTCTGGGCTAAGCCCTCGGCTACAGCAGTCTTACCTACACCTGGCTCTCCAATCAGTACGGGATTGTTCTTGGTTCTACGGCTAAGAATCTGAACAACTCTTTCTATCTCTTTATCCCTGCCTATAACAGGGTCTAGCTTTCCTTCTCTAGCAAGTTCTGTCAGGTCTGTACCAAACTGGTCTAGGTTAGGAGTATTGCTTTTGCCCTTTGGAGTACTTTGGGTTTCACCGCCTTCTTCTTGTACCATCTGCATAATCTGTGTCCTAATTTTTTCCAAATCAATATTGGCGTCTTTAAGTATCCTAGCGGCTACTCCTTCACCCTCCCTTATTAGGGCTAGCAATAGATGCTCAGTACCTACATAATTGTGGCCTAGATTTCTAGCTTCATAGAAGCTAAGCTCCATGACCCTTTTTGTTCTGGGGGTATATCCAAAACCTTCATTGAAGTTGTAATTGCCTTTGCCTACCAGCTGCACAATATAGTTTCTCATCTTATCCAGTTCCATACCCATATCGGTAAGAACCTTAGCAGCTGCTCCATCTTTTTCTCTCAACAAACCTAATAATAGATGCTCAGTACCTACATAGTTATGACCCATATTCCGAGCTTCTTCCTGAGCATATAGCAATGCTTTTTGTGCTCTTTCAGTAAATCTTCCAAAGAACGCCATTGCTTTCCCTCCATTCTATCTCTATCCTAATTGTTTACTAATTTACTATCTTTTTTACACATATTACTTTATCAGTAGGGTTAAGAAAGCTTGGTTTTTAGTTATGCTTTAGTTTTTGGGCCGTAACCCTGGCCCTTATAATATCCAAATTCTTTATATTTAAATCCCTAGCACTATACTTTTTGAGATGGGCGGGCTGCCCCATAATCATTAGCTCATTTATACGCTGAATATCAATATTAGGTATTATTCCCATTTCTACGCCTAACCTAACCTTTGATAACAGGTTCATAAATTCCTTTAAATTCATGATTTTAGCGTGGGTCAAAGTTCCATAGGCCCGCCAGATATCATCTTCAAATTGTATTCTGTCTTTTTGTAATAGTGCCTGTCTTGTCTCTCTTTCCCTTTCCACTATCTGCTTAGCAACTACATCCAGGTTGTTTATAATCTCTTCTTCTGACGCTCCTAGGGTTATTTGGTTGGATATCTGGAAAATATCTCCCACAGCCTCGCTGCCTTCACCATATAGTCCCCTTACTGCAATGCCGATTTTGGCTAGGGTCTGAAGTATCAGCTTCATCTGCCCTGTAGCTGCTAAAGCAGGCAGATGCATCATTACTGAAGCCCGCATACCAGTACCTATATTGGTAGGACAGCAGGTAAGATATCCTAAATTTTCGTCAAATGCATAGGGCAATTGTCCCTCTATAACATCATCTATTCTATTTATATAATCCAAGGCCGCATTTAGCTGGTAGCCTGGGAATATGCACTGAAGCCTAATATGATCCTCTTCGTTTACCATAATGCTGCATATCTCCCGTTGGTTTACCAAAATTGCAGCTCCTTGAGCGTGTTCCATAAGATCTGGGCTGGCTAAATGCTTTTCCACTAATATCTGCCTGTCGTCTGGAGATAGATCTTCTATGGTCAAAAACTGATAATAATCCTGTATTGGTGAATCTTGGCCTAATACGCTCCTGCGGACTCGGTGTACTACTGTATCCCTAGCAGCTTTGTCCATGACGGTAGGAAAAGGAGTATCAGCAAGATTTCTAGCAAGCCTAACCCTACTGCTAAGTACCACATCGGATATAGGCCCTTTTTCATTAATCCAACTCATCCGCTATCCCTCCCGCCTGTGCTTGCTTTCCAGTTCTCGTATTCGATCTCTAAGCCTTGCAGCTTCTTCAAAGGCTTCCACCTTTATAGCATTCTCCAGCTGTTGCTTTAGCTCTTCTATTTCTTTGTTGGTGCGCATTCTTGCATTTTCTGCGTGAGGTGTTTTACCTGTATGCCGGGTAGCACCACCTTGTACCCTTTTTATGATTGGATATATTTCATCTTTGAATACTTTATAGCAATTGGAACAGCCAAATCTTCCAATCTTTTTAAACTTTTGATAGTCCATTCCGCACTTATCACATCTTAAAACAGGTATATTGGGAGAAGACCTGGTGGGGCTAATAGGATCTAGGAAACTAGTTAATAGATCACTTACAGAAAAGGGAGAAAACCAATCAAAATCCTCTCTTTCCTCTGCACAGTCCTCACATAGGTGCAGCTCTGTTTTGTTATTGTTTACTATCTTTGTTATATGAACAGTAGCAGGATTTTTCTTACACCTTTCACATAGCATATTCTTCCCTCCCAACAAAGGCGTCACACCCGTGACCTTAGAATAGCCACCAGCATAGCCTTTAAAATATTTGCTCTAATAACTCCCCTTAGATTTGCGGGTATTGCAATAACCTTATCATTAAGAGCTGATTTTATAATTAACGCTTCCCTCTCTGTAATAATACCCTTCTCCATTATATTTGTAACAATATCATTTGTTTCATTTTCGGATATGGACCTTCCAATGCGTTCATTGATTAAATATAACAGATAATCGTCCTTGTCCAAATCTAATTGAACAATACGGATAAAACCTCCACCGCCTCTTCGGCTCTCTATATAGTATCCTCTATCTAAAGAGAATCTAGTTGCAAGTACATAGTTTATCTGAGAGGGGGCGCACTCAAAGTATTCAGCCAGCTCGTTTCTTTGCAGTTCTAGCTCACCTTCACTCTGTTTGAGCAAGGTCTTAATAAAATCCTCTATTATATCACTAAGCCTAGCCATCTTCGTCACTCCCTCTTTTTTCAATAGTAGTATATATTGTTTTTATTTTGACCATCTTTGACCTTTATAATATATTATACACTTTTTATATTAATTTATAAAGTGAAAATTAAATTTTTATCTGGCAAATTTATAGGATTTAGGTTATTATTGCAGGATATTTTATTTAACCTAAAAAAATCACAAGTTTTCACCATCATCCTCCAACTCCAGCCTTCTTAAGGCCCTTTTGGCTATCTCCCAGCTAAATCCCCTTCTAGCCAAGGCCTGACCTATCTTATAAAATTGTTCCCTTGTATCTAGATTTCGATACCGCTTTATGTATTTTAAAGCTAGCTTGTAGGCCTGCTCTTCCTCCTTGTCATCGGTGATCTGATCTAAAGATTTATCTATAATATGGCTGTCAATTCCTTTGTAATAAAGCTCCCTTTTTATCATGGCCTTGCCCATGGGCTTGGCTGTCATCCTATTGCTAACCCAATCCCTAGCAAAAGCCAAGTCATCTATATAGCCGTAGCCTCTTAATTTTTCTATTACTTCATCTATGATATCCCTATCAAACCCTTTTCCCTCAAGATAATCCTCCATCTCTTTTTGACTGCGGCTGCGGTATTGGAGATATCTAAGGCTCATATCCATGGCCTTTTTTGCATCATCTTCCCTGGCCAGCTCTGAAATTTTATTAGAGTCCACTTCCATACCTGTCTTAAGGCCATACTTTACCACCAGCTCATCAAAAAGACCTATCCATTCTCCGTCTTCAAAGTGGATGGTATATCTTCTCTTATTACGCTTTTGTCTTTGAATATCCACAATTCTTTTCATGGGGCACCTCTATGTATCAATTTAATTATTAGAAAATTGTCTCATAGATTTGAAAAAGGGACAGCTTAGCTGTCCCTTTTATGTCTTTTATATTACGCACCTGCAAATACTTGCTCGAATTCTTCCATATCCAATTTCTCTCTATCCAACAGAGCTTCGGCTACTCTATGGAGGCCGTCCATATGGCTTTTTAGAAGTTCTTCTGCTTTATTGTAGGCAGCTTGTATGATCTTTTTAACCTCTTCATCTATTGCTGAGGCTACATGCTCACTATAGTTTCTATAGGTACCAAAATCTCTGCCTAGGAAAACTTCTTCATGCTTACCGCCATAGGTTATAGGCCCTAAGCTTTCGCTCATACCATATTCAGTAACCATCTTTCTTGCAATCTGGCTAGCTCTTTCGATATCATTAGAGGCTCCGGTACTAATATCTTCTAATACCAAAGCTTCAGCTACCCTTCCTCCTAGCAGCTGGGTTATCTCATCCATCATTTCAGACTTGGAAACATAATACTTATCATCATCTGGAAGGGTTAGAGTATATCCACCTGCCATGCCTCGAGGAATTATGGATATCTCATGAACAGGATCTGCATTGGGCAATAGCTTTGCCACTACTGCATGGCCGGCTTCATGATAAGCCACCAACCGCTTATCCTTTTCAGTGATTACCCTGCTGCGCTTTTCAGGACCAGCTATAACTCTAGTAATAGCTTCTTCTATGTCACGCATCTCTATATATTTTCCAGATCTTCTGGCTACTAATATAGCAGATTCGTTCATCATATTCTCCAAATCTGCTCCTGTGAATCCAGGGGTACGTTTAGCTAGTACTTTTATATCCACATCGGGGGCTAAAGGCTTACCTCTTGAGTGTACCTTTATAATCTCTTCTCTTCCCTTAACATCAGGTATGCCTACAACTATTCGCCTATCGAATCTTCCAGGTCTTAGTAGGGCTGGATCCAATATATCAGGTCTATTGGTAGCAGCAATGATAATAATTCCTTCATTGTCTGAAAAACCGTCCATCTCTACTAGTAGCTGGTTCAAGGTTTGCTCTCTCTCGTCGTGTCCTCCACCAAGGCCTGCGCCTCTGTGCCTACCAACAGCATCAATCTCATCTATGAACACTATACAGGGAGCATTCTTTTTGGCTTGGTCAAATAGGTCGCGAACTCTGGATGCTCCAACACCTACAAACATCTCCACGAAATCAGAACCACTAATACTAAAAAACGGTACTCCTGCTTCTCCTGCCACAGCTCTGGCCAGCAGGGTCTTTCCTGTTCCTGGAGGTCCAACTAATAAGACTCCCTTAGGAATTCTAGCACCTAGTTCTAGATACTTCTTAGGATTTTTCAAAAAGTCTACTATTTCCTTAAGTTCTTCTTTTTCTTCATCGGCTCCTGCTACATCCTTAAAGGTGGTCCTCTTCTTTTCATCAGTATGCAACTTGGCCCTGCTTTTTCCAAAGGTCATGACGCGGTTGCCACCGCCTCCTCCCTGGGTCTGCTGCATAAAGAAAAACCAAAAAAGACCAAAGAGTACCAGGATAATAATGAAGGGAACAAAACTCAACCACCATGGTGCTTCTGGGGGTGGCTGGACATCGATTTGAAAGGAAAAATCATTTGCAGTTATCTCATCAAGGGGGATTCCTGTTTTCTTAGACTCTATCCTCTTTACATCCTCATAAAAAGATTCTCCAGTTATAATCCTTGATTTAAAGTCGTATTTTCCACCGGAGGAAAACTCTCTTTCTGTAATATGTGAACCCTTGTATAGGCCATAAACGGTCATTTCTATGGTTTGTATTCTTTCTACTCTATCCTCTTCTATAGCTTTTAACAGCTCTGGATAGGAGATTTCTTCTCTTGTAGCGGTCATATCGTCAAGGTTTGATACTATAAAAATTATTACAAGTAATAAAATTAGATAAAACCCTGGCCCCCGCAAGAATTTTTTCAAAATCAACCCTCCTTTAGTCACTATACACTGCATTTTATAATTTTACCATAGTCATTGCTCAAAAGCAATTAATGGATTTATAAATCTTCCTCGTCCAATACTGATAGGTAAGGAAGATTTCTGTATTTTTGAGCATAATCTAATCCGTATCCTACTACAAACTTATCGGGGATTTCGAAACCCACATAGTCTACCTTAACTTCAACCTTTCGTCTGCTGGGCTTATCCAAAAAGCAGCAAACCTTTACGCTTCTGGGGTTTCTTGACTTAATATAATCTACTAGATAATGGAGAGTTAACCCGGTATCCACTATATCCTCCACTATTAGTACATCCTTACCTTCGATATCTTCGTTCAGATCTTTCAAAATCCTAACTACGCCTGAAGACTTGGTGGACATACCATAGCTGGATACAGCCATAAAATCCATATACAGGGGGAGTTTTATCTGCTTAACTAGATCTGACATAAAGATTACTCCGCCTCTTAAAATACAGATTACTACCAGTTCTTTTCCCTCATAATCCCTGGTTATTTCAGCTCCCATTTCTGCAACTCTTTTCATAATCTTTTCTTCATCAATTAATATCTTTCCTATTTGTTCCATTTCTATACCGCCTTACTCCTTTGTTTTTATTAATCTTTTTATTTGATTTCTAGTCTGAGCAACCTCTTAGTATCCTTGGTTACTCTATAGTCTTGGCTTATCTGATGCCCTATTACCCATATAATATTATCTTTGTCCACCACTAAAGGTATGCTATCTCTTTTGTACCGGGAAATCTTGTTATCTATGAAAAAATCTTTTAGTTTCTTTGTACCTTTCATACCCAAGGGTTTAAACCTATCTCCATTTCTTCTATTGCGAACAAATAGTCTATCTCCTTGTACAGCTTCTGCATCAATATAAATACACTTATTGCCCTTGTTTAAAACGGTGGATTTGTCCTGAAGCTGTGCAGAGATCTCCACACCTAATTCTGGTATAAAAACCCTGCCTGGGATGGGCAGTTCATATAAAAATTCTGGTACCGGCACAAAGTCTTTTCCTTCAGTGGTTTTACCTATGGATAGCACCAGATAATCATAATCCTTCCTAGCCTTAATATCAGCAGGAAGGTTTAAGGTAGCCCCTACATTTGAGTTTAGGGCTAGATTTAATACTCCCTCTATATGCACTTGCTCGATGCCAACAAGATCCTTCTTTAAAAGTTCAAGACCCTGGCGAAGAATCCTTGCCTGGATAGCCTTGTGACATTTAATAAAGTCTGATAATGAAATTTTCACTTCATTATCTTTATGTTTGGCTATTTTATTAAAAACTTGATTAGTATAATGAGCTAAAAAATCCTCTTCCTCCCTTAGTATATCCCCCATTCTAACCAAACTACTAGAGAAGTTAGGATTAAAATGCTCTTCTATCATGGGAATTACCATATGCCGAATCCGGTTTCTAGTATATATGATCTCTTCATTGGTATGATCAATCCTATACCTTAAATCATTTTGGTGGCAGTATTCCTCTATCTCCTTGCGGGATATTTCCAGCAGTGGCCTTATGAAAATTTCATCCCTTACAGGTTTTATACCGGATAATCCAGCAAGGCCTGTTCCCCTAATGATATTGTGGAGAATAGTTTCGGCTTGGTCATCCCTGTGGTGGGCTAGGGCTATTCTGTGGCCTCCCACCTTATCCAGCACTTCCTTAAAAAAATCGTACCTTACCTTTCGGCCAGCCTCTTCCTCAGATAATCCCCATTCCCTAGCCAGCTTTGAAACATTGGCTTCTCTTAAAAAGAACTCATAGCCCCATTCTCTGGCCATAGCTTCAACAAAGTTGGCATCCTCACGAGCAGCTTGGCCCCTTAACCCATGATTTACGTGGGCAACGTATAAGGTTAGGGACATGTATTTGCTAATCTGGCCTAAAATATGAATGAGAGCCAAGGAGTCTGCCCCTCCCGACACTCCCACCACTACCTTATGGCCAGGTTCTAACATATTATGTTTTTTGATATACTCATAAACTCTCTCTACCATTTAACATCAATCCTGATATAATCTATCTTATTCTATTATCTTTCAGCTCCTTTTTCAAGGGGTTTTGCAAAATACTCAGAAAATACACTAAAGGATAATGTGTAATACAGTGGCTATTGAAGGTTCATTCCCACACAATTTTAGAGAAAACTAAGGCTTACGACCCTTGAAAAGCCTACCCTTCCAAACCAGCACCCTGCCGGCGGAAGCTGCCTCAGCATCCTGCCTCGGCTACGGCTTTTCTGAGTTCCGTAAGCCAAGTTTTCTTAGCTAAATTAGTGTAAATCATTCACTTTTCAATAGCCATTTAAAAACCAATGATATTGTAAATTATATTTCAATAGTCATTTAAATATTATAATATTTTACTCAAAGAATTATATCACTGGCTTCCATACCCTGGTAACCATGATAGTCATATCATCTCCAAAAGGCTTGTCCTTATCACCTGTTTCCAGTTTTATAACAGATTCCATGATATGATCTGCCATCTCTTGGGGATTTCGGGTGTCTATGGAGTTTATAACATCTACCAGCCACTTTTCTGCTTCTTTTCCTTTATTGGTATTATCCAGTACACCATCGGTTATCATAATTATCATATCTTCATCTCTAAGCTTTAGAGAAGCAGCTTCTGGCTGGACATTGTCCAGTATTCCTATGGGTAGACTGGAGGCTTTTATCACTTCTACATAATCCCTGCGCTTTATAAAGGTGGATACTGCTCCTATTTTTACGAAATCAGCATCCCCTGTTACAAGGTCCAATAGACATAGATCAACTGTAGCAAATATTTCATCTTGAGATCTTAACAGAAGGGTAGAGTTTATGCTGCTGATGGTGGTATCCATATCAAACCCTGCTTCTAAAAAGTTCTCAAGTAAGGATATAACAGCCCTGCTTTCATCCGCAGCTTTACTGCCTACCCCCATGCCATCGCTAAGGGCCAGCATATATTTCCCATCTGCCAGACCATTAAAGGAATAGCTGTCACCGCATATGCCGCTAGATTGACCAGCTTTTCTAGCTATGCCAGTGCTTACCTGAAACTCTATAGCTTCTACAAAGCTTAGTATGCATTCTCCTTTGCTTAGGGCAATACAAGGTGATTCGCTAGGAGCCATCCTCCTGCCTATTACCTTAGAAACAATACTCTGGATTCTGCGTGTACAGTCACGTCGGCCACTGCAGGAATTTTTGCGGATATTAACCTCCATGCTGCCGTTGGACTTTTGGATTACTAAAACTTCTTTGACTCTAATCCCTGCCTTATCTAGCTCTATGGTTATGGCGTCCTCCAAGTCCTTTTTAAACTCAATGCTAATATCTAGCTCCCTAGCCAGCTGCTCTACTACTCCCGATACTCCTTCTAGCTGCTGGGCCACCAATTGCCTGCATTCTTCAATTTTGGCCTTCCACTTTAGGTTGGACTTATATATACCATATACCTGATGAATGGATTCTAAAAGCTTATCCAAGTTTATGCATTTCTTAGCCAATTGCCCCCTTATATCCTTCTTTTCCAGTACACCCTTAGACTCTAAAATAGCAATCATATCAAACATTTCGTTGTATGTCACACAAAAGTCCCTTTCCCAACAACTCCCATACAAGGCACAATTGTGGCATACTTGACTGGATATAATATCAAAAAGCTTTGCTATATCATCCTGCCCTGTTCTGGTCTTTTGGGATATCTGTCCAAAGGCTGCTGATAATTCCTTAAACACTCTTGAAAACTCTCCAAGTCTTCCAACAGTCAGCTCCTGCATTCTGTTTATATAAAAATTTTGCTCCCGAAATCTCATAAGGCTGTAGTCCAAGAACTGGCGCAAGTGATTTAGGGCTTTTTGGGGGATTAGTATCAATAGTGCGGTGCTGGCTAGTATCTCCCGAAAGGATACTATGGTTAAGGTAGAGTTACTAATGTAAAAGGACATAAAGGCATTGGCCAGCAAAAAGGTCAAGCCTGTAAAGACCTTACCCATTTCTCTAAAAGTACCGGCTATTAGGCCACACACCCCTAAGCCTGCAATTAGAATAGGATCAGGCTCTGAGGCCATGGATAATACTAGACCCATAAGGATACCCATTGCCGCTCCCAGTCCAACTCCACCAATATGGGCAGCTATTATAATAAAGAGAACTGAAAGGATGGTTCTAAGAGAAAGATCAAATATAACCACTTCCCACATACCCACTATTATAATAGCAGCGAATATCCCCAAGGATATGAGCTCCTCGTTAGAGAGTATCCTGCGCTTTTTCATATCCAAAATAACCCATAAGACATTATCGAATACATAGACCAGGGCAAAGACCATTGCACCTTCAAAAGCTGTTAAAAGGTAGTCATAAAATAGAATCCCACCAGGGGACATTGCTTTGTATGCTAAATTAGCCAAGCTTAAGGCAGTTGCTGTCATAAATGCTAAAAAGAATTTACTTCTTGCAGCTCTGGTCTTTTCCAGCATATTATAGATAAGAAACAAAAGTCCCATGGCTGCTACATATTTAAATATAAATGCTCCCACCTGTACGCTAAGCATTCCGGCTAGTACCGAAACAAAGGCAGCCAATTTACCCCTTTCCCTGGATAACATCACAGTAAAGAAGGCAAAGCCAAAGGGGGCCATATTTTCAAATATAAAGGCCCGTCCCATAAAGAAACAGGATATCATAATAAGAAGTGTATTTAAAATATAACTGTGCCTCTTTTTTGCCCGAGTACTCCTGGCCCCAGGCATAGTCCTTTTGTTAAATCCAGGAGTAATACTGTCCCTTGCCGCTATGGTTCCGTAGTAGGTATAACTTTGCTTTTCCATTCATCTCACCGCCAAATTAACATTATATTATATAGGTGAGCATATTATAACAAAGACAACTTGAATATTTTGTCAATATTGAAAGACTTGTCCAAAAAACATTGCGACAAAAAATCCTGGCTTAACAAAGTAAAAAAACAATTACCTATAAGTTTTTTATGTTGTGCTGTAGTGACTTATTGGAAACTAAAGAAAAATGTTGAATTACTATAGCAGAGGATAGATAGAGAAACAAAAAAAAGAGTAGGATCTTCATCCTACTCTTTGAAAGTGGTGGGCGCAACAGGGCTCGAACCTGTGACCCCTTGCTTGTAAGGCAAGTGCTCTCCCAGCTGAGCTATGCGCCCAAAGTTGGTAGCGGCGAACGGATTTGAACCGCTGACTCTTCGGGTATGAACCGAATGCTCTAGCCAACTGAGCTACGCCGCCACATAATGGTTGCGGAGGAGGGATTTGAACCCTCGACCTCCGGGTTATGAGCCCGACGAGCTACCTGGCTGCTCCACTCCGCGTCGTTAATTAGCTCTCTCTCGGCGGCGAATTTTATTGTATAATAAATTTATAAAAAAGTCAAGGGTTTTTTTTTAAAGTTTTTTAGAAAGCTTTTTTTATAACAACAAACGCATCCTTTTTGCTGCGGATGCGTTTAATATCCTATATTATTCTCATATTATTTTTCATTATTTAGATACTATCTACCTCTCCAGGATCCTCTCCCCCGTTTATTATCTCGATTTCTAAGATCTGATAATCTCTCCTCGCTGTCTTTTAAAAATTGAGCTAATTGCTCTTCAAAGGATATTTGGTTTTGGGCTTCTGCTTTGCGGATAGAAAGACTTATCCTTCCTTCATCATCGATCGCTAACACCTTCACTTTCACTTTGTCATTTTGCTTGAGGTAGTCATTTATGTCTTTAACATAAGCATCCGCTACCTCTGAGATGTGTACCATGCCTCTCTCACCGTTCGGGAGATCAATAAAAGCACCAAAATTAGTTATTCCTGAAACAGTTCCTTCCAGAATTCGTCCTACCTTAACTGGCATAAAACAAGGGCTCCTCCTCTAATCTTTTTTCTTTTCGATGAAAATAATTTCACCTTTTTTTACCCAACCTAGGCGTTCCCTAGCGACTTTTTCGATGAACTCCTCACTCTCGGTGTACTCAATTAGCCGCTCTAGTTCCGCATTTACTTCCTCTGTCTCAGCTATCTGTTCCTGTAGGTGCAGTATCTCCGCTTTTTGCTCATTCAGTTTAATTTCCTGTTTGAGTATAGTGATACCAAAATAGCCTAGAAAGAGCAATGCCAAAAATATTTTTGTTCTAAGTCTTAAAGTGTATCTTTTCTTCTTCATTGGACTATTACCTCTCCCGACAGACTAATATAAATGGGACTAGCAATGCATAGCACGCCCTAGATATAGGTATATTATATACTATTCGACAGTGAAATTAAAAGTCCTTTTTTGCTTTAAGAATAATTTAAACATTTTTACTTTCTTCACTTTTTGTAAACTTTTTCATGGGAATCTTTTTAGCTATCCATTTTATCCCTCTTCCTATCATTCTTATGGGCCAAAGGATAATATTTGAAATAATTTCATAAACCTTAACCAAAAACTTTACTACAATACTGCCTACTGCCAAAGTATAAAGACCCCATCCCAATGCCAGTCCAATAAAGGCATATAGCCTTATCTCTCCGCCATTGACCTTAAAGAGCATGGTAAAAGAAAAAAGGGCCGCAAGGATCCAAAATAAAAGGTCAAAAACAGCCAGCAGCAACCTGCCAGGCTTTGTAATCATCCTAAAGGCCCTATATATGTCATATATTAGACCCAAGAGCAATCCTACATATACTGTGGCTAGAAAAATATAGGCTTGATTGGTGGTAGTTAAGGTCATAGGCACGCCTCCCTACCTAAATAACCTGCTTAAGAGCCCCGAGCCTTTTCCACCGGCATAGTCAGCATCACTGTATTGAAGGGCTATGATTTCTCCCTCTACAATTAGCTGACCTTCTTCCAGGTTTAGTTTACTTATATGGAGGTCCACTCCGTGTAGGGTTATATAGCCCATATCCGTTACCAACAGTACCGTAGCCTCATCAAAACTATCTACATCTTGAACTCCTGTAATACTCACCTTTTGACGATTTTCCATCAATATACTGTGACTGCGGCCTCTAGTGGTCTTTTTATCATCCAAATCCCGAATCATACTATCCCCTCCTAAGACAGTATATGATGGACATTAGGTGAGTATTCTGTTTTTATATCTTCAATCCCACATTTTCACAACATTTACTCCCTGAAAATAGTGGGTTATTATATCCTCTGCTTTCTTGCCTTCCTTGGCCATTTTATATGCTCCCCATTGGGACATGCCTACCCCGTGGCCATAGCCTCGCCCCTTAAACACCACCTGATCTCCCTGCAGTTGTACTGAATCCAGCAGCGTGGACTTCATTTCTGTACTGCCTATGGCTATCCTAAAATCTGGCGCAGATACCTCTGTTCCGTCAAAGGAGAGAGTGACTGCCCTTCCTGATTCACCCTTTTGACCAATGGATACGCTGCCGAAATCCTTTAAAGATTTGCCCATGGTATTTAGAGCTTCAAGTACTTTGGCTTTGGAAACACTATATTCCCAATTGACTTCATCATCGGGTATTTCTGGTGAATCATCGGGGGAGTCTACCATTTTGATATAGGGTGGGTTTTCCTTTTTGTAGTTTAAGCCCTCTTTGGCTGTGGCTGTTTTGCCGGCTGCATTGGAATGGAACCAGGCCTGGGCATACTTTCCGTCATATACCATGACCTGCCCCCGAGTGTCCTGTACTGCCTTTTCTATTCTCTCATTGACTGCTTCAGGATTCCAGGCCTGGGCCTCTTCAATATCAGTAGATATATGGGCATTGCCGTATTTAGATTGCCCTTTTTCATCGATAAAGTTCAGTACAAAAGTTCTAGCTATAATGGCCTGGGCCTTTATTGCCTCATGGGGCCAATCGTTTTTTATCTCTCCAGCCACAACATTTTTTATATAATCTTCCAACTTCATTTCTTCAACACGATTTTCTTCCTGAATAAATACCTTCAAGCTGGGCTCCTGTCCCTCACTAGCCTGCAAGGCTTTAGGTAGGGAGGGTTTTTTAGCTTCTTGCTGAGTAGATTCTTGGCGAGGAAAGGGCTTTTTTGTACCCAAGGACTGTCCCTGCTGCTGGGTATCATCCTGGGGCGCAGGGTCACTATCCCGCCTTGTTATTGCTGTACAGCCTGCTACTAAGGTAATTGCTAGCAATAAGCATATTATTTTTATAGAGGTAATTTTTTTATTTACCATGGTATTCCCTCCTAAACTATGATAATGGATTATATTTATTATTTACATAGATTAGGGGAAATACACAAAGATTAAAGAATTCGATACATACTAGATGCGTCCTTTTTGGCAACGTGCTCGGATAAATCTAAAACTTCATAGGCTCTTACCTCATCGCCAAAAACAATCTCTATTTTGTCTCCTACCTTGACTTCGCTGCCAGGCTTGGCTATCTTGCCATTTATAGTAACCCGACCTTGAGTACAGGCCTGATTGGCCATGGTCCGCCTTTTTATTATTCTTGATACCTTTAAAAATTTATCTATCCGCATTTTTTCACCCCTTACTGTAATTATTACTATAATAGTTTTGCTATAAATATTCGATCTATTTTTTACCCATTTTCCTGATACAATTTTTTTATAACACCCAAAAAGATAAAAACCGAGAACTCCTGGTTAAGGAAATCTCGGTCTTTGTGACAAATTATTCTTGTACAGCATCTTTCAAAGCTTTACCTGCTTTGAAAACTGGAGCCTTGGAAGCAGGGATAATAATCTCTTCCTTGGTCTGAGGATTTCTTCCCTTTCTTTCGGCTCTATCCCTTACCTCAAAAGTACCGAATCCTACCAGCTGTACTTTTTCTCCTTTGCTTAAAGCTTCAGTAATAACACTAATAATAGAATTTACAGCTTTCTCAGCATCTTTTTTTGTCAATTCACTTTTCTCTGCAACTGCAGCAATTAATTCAGCTTTGTTCATAACTTAAACCTCCTTGAATAGTTGTCTTATAGCTTATTCGCTATTTTTCTTCAAATTCCTTCTTAATTCCAATATTTTTTTCTATTCCCATAAATAAATTCTTAGAAATTAAGAGGGGCATTCATATCTTTACCAGTTTTTTCTTAAGTTATACATCAAAACCCTTTGAAAATGCTATTTTTGCGTCATTCCAGAGCTTGTCCATCTCTTCCAGGGTCATTTCTTCTAAAGGTCTTGGTGCCATCTTTTCAATATATTCAAATCGGGCTATAAACTTCTCAGTAGTAGCTTTTAGGGATAGTTCCGGCTCTACCTTTAAAAATCTCGCTAAATTGACCACTGAAAACAATAGATCGCCTAGCTCTTCATTTATTTTCTCTTGTTTGCCTTCCTTATATGCATCTTTGAGCTCACATAGCTCTTCTTCCACCTTTTTTACCACATCCTCTATAGAATCCCAGTCAAAACCTACCAGGGCAGCCTTTTTTTGAACTTTGTATGCCCGCATTAAGGAAGGCAGTATTGCTGGTATGTCCCTTAAGACTTGGGTATGGCTTGTATGCCTTTTTTCCTTTTTCTTTATTGCCTCCCAATTTTCCAATACCTGCTCAGCATCTTTTACGGTAATATCTCCAAAGATATGGGGATGCCTGTCTATCATTTTACGGCATATGCCTGTTGTAACATCCCTTATATCGAACTCCCCATGCTCCTTCCCAATCTGGCTATGAAATACTATTTGAAGCAGCACATCTCCTAGCTCTTCGATGATCTTGTCATAGTCCTTCATTTCGATAGCTTCCAATACTTCATAGGTTTCTTCAATAAGGTTTTGTTTTAGGCTTTCATGGGTCTGCTCCCTATCCCAAGGACATCCCTCTGGGGATCGAAGTATTTCCATTATCTTAACTAGATGTTCAAAGCCAAACTCCTCCAGTTTAACAAGCTCTACAGGAGGAATATAAAGGCAGGTAGTAGGGTCATATTCTTTAAGCCTGTCCAACTCATAAAGAGGTATTTTACGACATTTTAGTCTGCCATTTTGGTCATTTTTGCATAGGTAGATTTCAGACTCAGAAGGATAAGCCCTAAGAAGAGTTATTTTTACATCAGAAGCTATTAGGGGGTTAACAATATCCAGCACAATAGTGGTCATATTGGTATCTATATTACTTATATCTAAATCCAGGGCGGTTACAATTTTAATGCCCTGTGCATCAGGGTATTTGGCCACTGCAGCAATGGCAGCTTCAGCCCTGCCAATCCCTGGCACTATATCTATATCAAAGTCTAAATCTATCTGAGATAAAAGCTCAAATACTAACCTTTCGCCTATCATAGAGTGTCCTGGTACACCCAGTACCACCTCTTGGTCCTTTGCTTTTTCCAATATTATATCTATCATAGCAGCATAGGCCTCTTCAAAGGTTTGGGAGCTTTCATAAATATGATCTAAGGTGATGAAAGGTATGCCCTCCTGCTCTAAAAAGGATACCACTCCATGATGGCCTGTTCTTAGTATTACATATCCCCGCTTCAAGGCTTTAATAGCTCCAAGAGTTAGTTGATCCTCATCCCCTGGTCCTAGGCCTACTATTGTTATCCTTTTTTTCATCTTGACCTCCGTCCTTTTTCTTGCTTCTTAAATATTGTAATAAGCTATAGCTCCAAATCATTGCTAAAATGAACCATTAATAGTCTAATTTTATTTCATCAGGCCCAATCGCTTAAGTACTCTTGCCATAGATCTTCCTTTGGGTATGTTTTCCAAATCCTCAGCAGTAATAGCTTTGGTAACAAGAAGCATTATCCCATAGACTACTACGCCTATCACAATAGAAAGGGCCAAACTAATTATATTGCTGCTTGTTTGAGCAAAAAGAATTCTATAAGCGTAGTGAACCGCTATTCCCATTACCGTTACAGAAATAATAGGTTTTACAAAAAATTCTCTAACAGAAACTCTGACGCCTGTGTATTTCATAACAGACAAAAAGTTTAGCAAAGCAGCCACACCATAGCATACCACGGTACCTATAGCCGCGCCTTCAATATTCCATCTAGGAATTGCTACCAGCACAAAGGTTATTACAACTTTGAATAGGGCGCCTATAAACAAGTTTCGAACCGGTATTCCCTGCTTACCAACACCCTGAAGCATTGCAGTCAAGCTCTGCACTAGAGTAAGAAAAACAACTCCCACACAAAGGGTCATTAGCAGATGACTTCCGTAGAGATATTCCCATTCCTCTAGGTTATAAAGAGCTCTTAGGATGGGTTCCGCCAAGACTCCTAAACCTACAGCTGCGGGCACACCAACCAGCAATGTAAGGCGAATCCCTAAAGTGGTGGTATTGGCCACGCCTCTCATGTCCTTTAAAGCATAGGATTCAGATATAGCCGGCACTAGACTCATGGCCAGTGCTATAGTAAGAACTGCTGGGAAATTAATAAGGGTATTTACTCCTCCTGTTAATATTCCGTATAGCTGGGTGGCTATCATCTTTACATACTCAGTATAGACTTCTGGCATCAATGCAGCCATATTTTCCAGGGTAAGGCCTGCAGGAATCTGTGCTCCTTTTTCTATAGCAAATTCCATAAATGATTCCAGGCTGTAAGGGATGTTGGGTATTTTATCTATTATTGGTACCAAACGATTAACCACTATGACCTGGTCGCTCATGTTGACTAGCGGCATTATTGAAGCACCAATGGTCACAGGGACAGCTATTTCTATAAGCCTATAAATTATACTGCGAGATGATGTCTGCTGATATTTTCTATATGTAAGCCTAGCATTGCGAATTATGGTATTTCTTTCTCTGCGGTAAATTCCTAAAAGCAAAACCAGGGCAGCCACCTCACTTAGGGTTACACCTATTATGGCACCAGCAGCAGCAAACTCTGGCCCCTTAGGCAGCCACAGGGCAGCTAAGGTTAGACCCATTATTAGTTTTCCCAGTTGCTCTACAATCTGAGAAAGAGCAGTTGGATGCATTACATGCATTCCCTGAAAATATCCTCTGTATGCTGACATAACAGATACAAAGAACAAGGCCGGAGAAATGGCCATTAGGGCATATATGGACTTGGGATTGCCCTGAATTCTAGATATTAAGCCACTGCTAAGAAGCAGAATAATGGAAGTTACTATCCCTAGCAGCACTAAAAGCCTTCGCGAAATTCTAAATATCTTATAGCCGCCAAAGTGATTGCCTACAGCCAGTTCCTCAGATACCATTTTTGATATGGCTACCGGAAGGCCGGAAGTTGAGGCAACCAATAAAAAAGCGTATATTGGATAGGCCATCTGATATAGGCCTATCCCCTCTGAGCCTATAATATTCATAAGAGGGATTCTAAACACTGCTCCGATTACTTTTACTATTAAACCGGATATAGCTAAAATCCCCGCACCTTTTACGAAAGATTTTTTACTCATGGAAAACCTCCATTCATTTAAACAAGCATATTGATATTATATCACTATTTAGATTTATGAAAAGCGCTATAGGATTATTTTTAATTATCTCCAAAAAAAATGGGCGATAGATAATTCTATAATTACCTATCGCCCTAAGTTAATTCTAATGCTATAGTCGTTATACTAACACATTATATCATTTTGAGATTTAGATTAATTGTTTACCATTCGGATAGGGAGCCGTCCTCTAGCCTCCATATAGGATTCTTCCAGTCGTGGCCTACCTTATCCATTTCACGGACATATTCCTCGTTTATCTCTATTCCAAGACCAGGTTTCTTTAGTATCTTTACATGGCCATTCTCATATTCAAAGTTGCCTTTATCCACCAAGTAATCCAGTACATCGTTGCCTTGGTTGTAATGTATGCCTAGGCTTTGCTCCTGTATAAAGGCGTTGGGGGTGCAGAAATCTAGCTGTAGGCAAGCAGCCAAGGCAATAGGTCCTAGAGGACAGTGGGGAGCTACAGCAATATCAAAAGCCTCTGCCATAGCCGCAATTTTTTTGGTCTCTAGTATTCCCCCTGCATGACTTAAATCAGGCTGGATTATGTCTACATATCCCTTGGTTATAAGGTTTTTAAAGCCCCATCTAGTATAATTTCTTTCCCCAGTAGCTATAGGGATGGATGTATAGTATTTTAGTTCTTGGAATACCTCTTCATTTTCCACAAGTACAGGTTCTTCGATAAACATAATATTATATTTATCCAGCTCTTTTAATAGTATCTTGGCCATGGGCTTATGTACCCGTCCATGGAAGTCTATAGCAACATCAAGCTTGTTACCAAACTCACTCTTTATTGCATACACTCGCTCTAGGACAGAGTCAACCTTTTCATAACTGTCAATCCACCCTAGTTCTGCTGTGGCATTCATCTTGATGGCAGTATAGCCTTGGTTGTATCTTTCTCTAGCTTGTTCTAGGACATCGCTGGGCTTATCTCCCCCTATCCAACCATACACCCTCATCTTGTGCCTGACTGGGCCTCCCAGCATATCGTAGATAGGCATATTGTGGTACTTTCCTTTTATATCCCACAGGGCCTGCTCTATACCAGATATAGCACTGGTTAGTATAGGGCCTCCTCTATAGAATCCACCCCTATAGAGTACCTGCCAAATGTCCTCTATATCATTGGCGCTTCTTCCTAAAATATAGTCTTCCAGTTCAAGAACAGCAGCTTTTACAGTGCTAGCCCGTCCCTCCACGATGGGCTCTCCCCATCCAACAATACCTGATTCTGTAGTTACCTTTAAGAAAACCCATCTTGGCGGGACTGTAAATAGTTCCAGTTTCTCTATCTTCATGTCTGTATCTCCCCCTCAAAATATATTTAAGCCCTGTATTTAGTAGCATTTATATTGATTGGGCTTAAGTTCACCCTAAACTTAATCTCTTTATGATTGAGTCTATATTTCTCCATAAGCTCGGGACCACAGCTGTTGGAGCCAACTCCACTCATCATATAGTCTATATATACCCAGTTCTCTGTAGGCCTTCTCAATTCCTTCTGATACTTAGCCTTTTCTAAATCAGTGGCCTTATAAGGCGATACATTGAAGGAATACTCTCCTTTTGCCAGCACTCCGTACCCTCGTTCATTGTATATGCACATCCACTTAGTGTTTAAATGGCTGCCATTTTCCTGAGGATAAATATATCTTTCGTACATTTTGTCCACAGTGGAGCTATAGACCCCCAGTTTAGATAGGTTGTGCTTATCTACATAGCATTCATAAGGCCCAAAACCAAAGTATTTTACCTTAAGGGATATACATGATTGGTATATTGTGGCTTATCATAGAAACCATCAAAGGCTTTCTCAGTAAGCTGCCATGCACCAGGTACCCTAATGGTGTCCTCAAATTCTACAACGTCCCTTAAATCCTTTCCGAATATTTCATAAACACTGCTATAATATTTAAAATCCCAAACCCCATCTAGGCCAATGAACTTTTCAGATAGCTCTCTGATATTATCAAAGGCGCTATCAACAGTGGCATAAGGAATAAAGTAAGCCCGATTTTCTTCTCTGCCAATATGAAGTGTATCGGGACTCTCCCAGTATTTCTTATCAAATATCATATCGCATGCTCCTTTACATCTATAGTTTTATTTAGAAGTTCCCACTATACCTTCCACAAATTGCTTCTGCATCGTAATGAAAATTACTATTACCGGCAAGGTTGACAGAACAATAGAAAGCATCAATGGACCATAATCAACAAAATACGCGGAAGATAAGGATGAAATAAAGAGAGTAAGGGTCTTTTGCTGATTGGTCTGCAATATTATCAAAGGCCATAGATAGTTATTCCACTGTTTCATAAAAGAATAAATAGCACCTGCAGCCACCGTGGACTTCATAGATGGCAACACTATTTTGAAAAATATCTGGAACTCATTTAAACCATCTATTCTAGCGGCTTCAATAAGCTCGTTAGGGAATGCCTTAAAATTCTGCCTAAAGAAAAAGATTAAAAAGGGCATAGAAATATTAGGTAATATAATAGCTAAATGATTATCAATAAGATTAAAAGCATTCATCATCTTAAACAAGGGAATCATCTGGGCTGCAAAGGGAATCATCATGGACAATAGAAAAAGAGCATAAACTATTTTTGATTGTCATTTGATGGTTTAGGATCATTGGATGTTTGATTGTTACTGCATCCTATACCTATAGATAGTAGAAATACAAGTAACAACACTAAAGCACTGAGCTTGACAAGTATTTTTCTTGTTTTCATATATACCCTCCTATGTTTTATAGTTTTGTTCTTATATGCGAACATGCATCTTTTATAAGAACTCATACGGATATAATACCATATAAATATTAAATTGTAAATGCCAAAGTTTAATTCGTTTTTCAGTTATTTAATTGACAAACAACCTTATTAGTGGTAATATTGTTTTAATTCGTATATAAGTATTCTTTTTCTTATATAAGTTTTTAAAGGGTGGGATAATTATATAATGAACAAAGAAAATCATAGAACAACTTCTAGAGTAATTGAGATATTGACTCTAGTTGCTAATAGCAGCAATGGCTTATCACTAACTGATTTAGCTGAGAAAATGAATGCTCCTAAAAGCAGCATATATCCAATACTAAAAACCTTAAGCAATTATAACTTTTTAAATTATGATCAAATCAACTTCACATATAGTATTGGGTATAAGGCTTTTGAAATCGGTAACGCCTATCTGAATAACTTTGATATTATGGAAGAAATCAAAAACAGTATGACCAACATCGTTAACGTTTGCTCAGAGACTTGTCATTATGCAATATTAATAGAAGGAGATGTTCTATATCTTCAAAAGATCGATTCACCTGAACCCATTCGCATGTTTTCTAATATAGGAAAAAGAATGCCGGCATATGGTACAGGATTAGGCAAAGCTTTGTTAATGGATCATGATCTGGAACAGTTAAGAAAACTATATCCAAATGGTCTAAAAAAACTAACAAAAAATACAGCATCTACTGTGGAGGAGCTCCATGAACAGCTGAAGTTTGCAAGAGTTGAGGGCTTTGCTTATGAGGTAGAGGAGTCAAATGAGTATATACGGTGTATTGCAGTACCTATTCGAAAGAACGGGAAAATCGTTTCAGCTTTAAGCGTAGCCATACCTACATTTAGATATACTGATGAAAAAGGTGAATTAATAAAACACTTACTTAAAAATGAAAAGCTTAAA
>Ga0209537_1001152_pt1 | contig 30548 bp, 24 predicted proteins | sample BioPla4DNA1_FD_187698 | JGI IMG/M metagenome (GOLD analysis project Ga0209537, IMG submission 187698) | Biogas fermentation microbial communities from Germany - Plant 4 DNA1 (SPAdes) (version 2) | ecosystem: Engineered > Bioreactor > Anaerobic > Digestate | place: Bielefeld, North...
GACTTAATCTTTATATGGTGGTACGTTTTCAGTATATGACAGAATCTATTTGTCTATATACAAAGATTAACTTTACAGTAGACTAGGTCAAAAATGTAACCCGAAGTACAATTATCTATGTAAAACCCTTAATATAATCATACATGGTATTTATTGACGTCAAAATATTCTTCTGTTATTAATAACTCCTTTTGCATATTTCCTTCCACTCTGCTATAATTATTTTCAATGTAAATATAATATATGTAATGGATATTGGAAGTGAATAAATTTGTTTTTCTGTCCGATTTAATAATAATTTATTTGTACAAAAAATATAACTAACCCGTTGAGTAAGTTTAATCACCGTAAAACAAGCTACAAATTTAGCCAACACCTTAACAATAACGAAGAGCGGCAATTTATAGCTTGTTTAATTATTTTATTTAATCAACCGGCTAGATCTGACAGGTTTAATGAGGTGGACAACTATGAGAATAATAATTATTGGTGCCGGAAAAGTCGGCTACCAGCTTGCTGAAACACTATCAAAAGATTTATATGATGTCATAGTAGTGGATCGGGATGAACAGGTGCTAAAAAAGGTACAAGACCATCTGGATGTGCTAACTATACAATCCAATGGATTTTCAAGCCAGATATTTAATGATATAGGTCTTAATAAGCAGGATATCGTTATTGCAGTAACAGGCAGCGATGAGGGGAATATGCTTATTTGTATGGCTGCAAAGCGATTAGGAGCCGGAAAGACTGTAGCCAGAATACGAAATCCGGAATATGCCAGAGATATTGTGGATACTCAAGAACGGTTATCCATAGATTATATTATAAACCCGGAACTGTCGACTGCTAATGAGATCAGTCAAATACTTTCATCTTCCCCTGCCGGTCAGATAGAAGATTTCGCAAAAGGAAAAGTACAAATGGTGGCAATACCTATAGATGAAACCAATCCTTTGGTAAACAAGCTTATAAAGGATTTGAACTATGCGGGGAACATACTTATTGTGGCTATCGTCAGAAGGGGAAATATTATCATCCCTAAAGGACATGATGAAATTCATGCTAATGATACAATTTACATTACCGGTCAAAAGGCAGATATAATAAAATTTTGTAGCTCAATTGGGAAACCCCCTAAAAAGGTTAATAATGTCATGATATTAGGAGGAGGGAAAAATACCTATTACCTGGCAAAAAGACTCCTATATTTGGGTGTATCGGTAAAAATTATAGAGCAGGATTTGGAGCGTTGTAAAGAGTTATCCGAAATTCTTCCTAATGCTCTAATAATTCATGGAGACGGTACCGACGTTGATTTGCTAAAATCTGAAAATGTGGAATCCATGGACGCTTTTATTGCATTGACAGGTGTAGATGAAGAAAACGTACTAATTGCACTTTTAGCGAAACAGCTTGGAGCCTCAAAAGTAATTGCAAAAGTAAGCCGTACCAATTATATATCCATTGTCGAAACAATAGGGGTAGATGCTGTTGTAACCCCCAGCATGATCACAGCTGCAGAAATATTGAGGTTTATACAGGGCGGAAATATTTTGTCGCTTTTCCTCATTATGGGCGGGCAGGCTGAAAGTATGGAGCTTATAGCACACCCCAATTCCATTGGAGTTAATGTCCCTATCAAAAACCTAAATTTTCCAAAAGAAGCCATTATTTGTGCTATTGTTCGCAGCGATCAGGTAATTGTTCCCCATGGTAGTGATGTAGTTAAACCTAATGATAGGGTAATTATCTTCAGCAAGTCTTCAGAAGTAACAAAGGTAAAAAATTTATTTAATGATAGCCAAGGAGATAAGAAGCATGGATTTTGGAATTATTTTAAAGGTACTAGGTTTACTCCTGCTAATTGAATCAGCCTTTATGATTCCTTCATTAGGAATATCTATGTATTATGGAGAACACGATATAACTGCATTTGTTTTATCTATCGTCATAACAGCTGCAGTAGGTTTGCCAGCATTTTTCTTTTTTAAACCAAAGAAAATGGAAAGCATCAGCTACAAAGAAGGATTCATGATTGTTGGATTGGGCTGGATTCTGGCTTCTGCCTTTGGAGCACTGCCTTTTATGATCTCAGGTGTATGTGATTCCTTTATAGACGCTTATTTTGAAACCGTATCCGGATTTACCACCACCGGAGCTTCAATATTCAGAGAAGTAGAGAGCCTGCCCCACGGAATATTATTTTGGCGTTCATTCACCCATTGGCTGGGCGGAATGGGTATATTGGTCTTTACCCTTGCCCTGCTCCCAACCATGGGAGCCAGCACAATACAGATCTATAAAGCTGAAAGCCCAGGTCCTTCACCGGACAAATTAGCTCCCAAGCTAGGACAGACTGCAAAACTGCTGTATGGGGTTTACGTTATAATCACTGTGGTTATGGTTGTGGCACTGTTCATTGCAGGAATGCCAATTTTCGATGCAGTAACCCATACTTTCGGGACAGTGGGTACCGGCGGTTTCTCCGTCCGTAATTTAAGTATAGGCGCTTACCAAAATGCTTTATACGATTGGATTATTGCGTTTTTTATGTTTATCTGCGCAATTAACTTTTCCCTTCATTATGAAATCCTGCACGGAAATTTCAAAGCTCTTATAAAAGACAGCGAATTTCGCTTTTACATCGGTATTGTACTGACCTCCATCATATTGGTTACCATAAATATATATCCTCTGTTTGATTACAATTTGAGGGAAAGCATCAGACAATCTGCTTTCCAGGTTGCTTCAGTAATCAGCACTACCGGTTATGCTACTGTTGATTATAACACCTGGCCTGATTTTTCCAGGATGATCCTGCTTTTATTAATGTTCTTTGGAGGTTGTGCCGGCTCAACGGGAGGTGGAATAAAACACATAAGAATTCTAGTTATATTGAAGATGATAAGGCGGGAGCTTTATAAACTTATTCATCCTCACGCTGTTATATCAATCCGTGTAGGCGGCAAACCCGTATCCGAAGATCTTCTCCAAAATATAGTGGGATTTGTGCTGCTATATCTAATCATATTTACCACTGCATCTCTGTCATTGTTAACACAGGGATTGGACATTATGAGCAGCGTCTCTGCGGTAGTCTCCGCTTTGAGTAACATAGGACCGGGATTTGGTTTGGTAGGTCCTGCCAGTAACTATGCAGATTTAACCGGCATATCCAAAATTATTCTAATTGCCTGTATGCTTATAGGTCGATTAGAAATATATACCCTTATCGTACTTTTTGTCCCTACATTCTGGAAACGGTAAACACAAGGTTCAAAAAAATCAATTAACGGACTTATAAACGATACTGTCAAATATCCTGAAAATTCATTCTTCAAACCGTAACAAACTAATCTGTCAATTTCTCTCTGACATCAGCTTATGACTACAGGTTACCAGGGTTATGGCAGCCTAAACAGATTACAAAGTTTTATTCTCTAATTTGAATACCGGATAATGAAAGCTTTTACAAATGATTATTTTCTATTCAAAGCAAGCTGTACAATTCTTTCACATAACTGGTTATACGATAATCCTATTACTTTAGCCTCCTGCGGCAATAAGCTTGTTGGTGTCATACCTGGCAATGTATTCGCTTCTAAACAATATATATTATTATCTTTATCTGCCATAAAATCAATCCTGGAATAATCTCCTAAACGTAAGATTTTATGTACCTTCTCAGCTGCTTCTTGAAGTCGTTCAGTTAATGCTGGTGGTATACGTGCCGGGCATATTTCTTCTGTTAAGCCGGGTTGATATTTGTTCCGGTAATCATAAAAACCAACTTTAGGAATAATCTCAATGACAGGCAAAGCCTTCCCCTCCAAAATACCAACAGAAAACTCCCGTCCTTCAATCACTTTTTCTATCAATAAACGTGTTTCATATTTTTTTGCATAATCAATTGCCCTGTCCAATTCATATTTATCGTTTACGATAGATACTCCAATACTGGAACCACAGCTGCATGGCTTTATAACACATGGCAATTCTATATTTTCTAACAGATTATCCAAACTATCTTTTTCTAAGTCCAATGTTATCCAATCAGGTGTTGGTATTCCATTATAGCGCATCAATTCCTTTGATATGGCCTTATCCATGGCTAAAAGGCTCCCTGTATAACCGGTTCCTGTATAGCATATACCAAAACAATCAAATACAGCCTGCAGTTGTCCGTTTTCACCAATCGAACCATGCAGTGCAAGGAATACCACATCAGCAGATTTGCAGATCTCAATAACATTTTTTCCTATAAGTGATGTGCCATTACCGGTTTCCTTTATTAACTTCTCCAAGTCAGGTTCATGCTGAGGAACACTGTATTGATACCTTTTTGTTCTGCTGTTTGCATACAATTCATCAAGACCGCCGTGGTAATCCAATCCTTTATATAGATCCAATAACAAAACCTCATGACCGTTTTCCAGCAACGCATTAGCGATTAAGCAACCAGAAGATAATGACACATCCCTCTCAGGGCTTAACCCACCTGCAAGTACAACTATTCTCATATCTTCTTACCTCCCGACCTTTTTTACCAGTATAATTTCCCAACTATGCCTTCTGTTTGTTCCGTATTTAAATTTTATAAAAACTTCCCTTTCGTTCATTCACCGCTATAAGTATATGTGTTAAAGGCCAACTATAAATCTATATAATTCCTATAAGCTGCATTTATTTCATTATCCATGAGTACCAGTAAAGCAGGCTGCCCAATTCCATCCCTCTCATCAATTGATACCGATTCCGTTTCAACTTTGGTTATCGTCCCATCATTCTGCTGCAGTACAATTTCATAAGGCTCTTTAACATAGAAGGAAGCTACCAAACAGCTGCCATTTGATTTGTTTTTGGCAAAACGAACAGTCCTGAAGCCTACTCCTCCCCTGCCCTGAGGCTGATAGTCGGCAGTAAGGGTTCGCTTTACATATCCACGATTAGTCACAACCAAAATCTCACCTTCATCATCTATTTCTTCTCCGAAAATAACACTGTCATCTTTTTTTAGCCGAATCGACTTAACTCCCTTAGCCGCCCTTCCAAATACAGGCACATCACTTCCGCGAAAACGTATACTCATACCCAATCTTGTTATTAAAAGAATATCTTTTTCTCCGTCCGTTAGATCTGCACCTATCAGCCTGTCACCATCATTAAGGTTACATGCCTGTATCTTTGTATACCTTGTATCATATTCCGACAGTGGTGTTCGCTTTACCAGTCCCATAGCCGTGTACAGCTGAATAAACCTGTTTTCCGAAAACTCTTTAACCGATATAACTGAAACCGTTTTCTCATCCTCCTCGAAACCGTTAACCAGAGTATGCAGAAGTACTCCCCTATCCCTCCATTTTCCTTCAGGGATAGCATTACAGTCGATTGCATAGCAGTTTCCTTTATCGGTTATAAACAGTACACGGTGATCGGTGGCTGATTCTACAACAAACTCTACATAGTCCATATCCTGCGTATCAACATTTTCCACATCACGATTAGAGCGATTGTATGACTTTTCAGGAATTCTTTTTATATATCCGTTATGGGTTAAAGCTATCACCATATCCTCAACATACATCAAATCCTCGCTGCTTATCTCGGCTTCATCCGCATCCTCGATAATCCGGGTTTTTCGGGGTTCTGCATACTTTTTCTTAATATCCAGCAGCTCTTTTTTAATAACTCTTACAAGCGCCCGTTCGGAAGCCAGTATATCCTCAAGCCTTTTGATAAGTTTTTTGATATCATCATATTCTTTTTTCAGATTCGATATTTCCAAACCGGTGAGTCTCTGCAATCTCATATCCAATATGGCCTGAGCCTGAACTTCAGTAAAATCAAACCTTTTTGTTAATCTGGTTCTGGCTTTTACCGGACTTTCAGATGAACGTATAATAGCTATAACTTCATCTATATTCTGTATTGCTATCATTAAGCCCTCCAGAATATGTTCCCTGGCCCTTGCTTTTTCCAGGTCATACCTGGTCCTGCGGGTAACTACTTCCTTTTGATGACGAATATAATGCTCCAGTATGTCCTTTAACCCCAGCTGCTGAGGCTTCCCATCGGCTATAACTACCATATTTGCCCCAAATGTGATCTGAAGATCGGAATACTTGTATAAATAGTTCAGAACTATTTCGGGATCAACATCCTTTTTTAACTCGATTACGGCACGAATACCGTCCCGATCCGATTCATCACGGATATCGGATATACCGCTCAAAACTCCTTTTTTCTCCTCAGTCAGTTTCAAAATTCTTTCCAGAAGTGCAGCTTTGTTCACCTGATAGGGTAGTTCGCTTATGACTAACAGCTTCTTGCCTCCCGGAGCATTCTCAATATCAACTTTAGCACGCAAAAAGAATTTACCGCGACCGGTTTCATAGGCATTTCTGATTTCATCCTGCCCTATTACTATTCCACCGGTGGGAAAATCCGGTCCCGGCATAATCTCCAGCAGTTGATCCAATGAAATATCCGGGTCCTCCATTTGGGCTATAACTGCATCGATGGCCTCTCCCAGATTGTGTGGCGGAATGTTGGTAGCAACCCCTACTGCAATACCTGAAGCACCATTCACCAGCACATTAGGAAACCTGGCCGGCAACATATCGGGTTCCTTAAGCGTATCATCAAAGTTCAGACTGAACTTTATGGTGTCCTTTTCAAGATCTCTTAACATCTCCATGGCCAAAGGAGTAAGACGGGCCTCTGTATATCTCATAGCAGCAGCTGCATCCCCGTCAATAGACCCGAAGTTTCCATGCCCATCAACCAGCAAAGCCCGCATATTAAAATCCTGAGCCATCCTCACCATTGCATCATAAACTGATGAATCGCCGTGGGGATGGTATTTCCCGAGAGTGTCCCCTACAATTCTTGCAGATTTTCTATAAGGCTTATCGGGGGAAAGACCAAGCTCATACATGGAAAACAGAATCCTTCGCTGAACGGGCTTAAGCCCGTCTTCAACCCTGGGCAGCGCACGCTCCATGATAACATATTCAGCATATGGAATTATGGATTCATGCATAACATCTTCAAGCGGGCGTTGAATAATATTTTCATCATTTGTCTGTATAAATCCATGATCCTTTTTTCTGTTTGATGCCATATTCTAGCTACACTCCCATCTCTTGAAATAAATCAACTTTGTTAAAGTTCGCATACATGCTTATATATTCTCTTCTTGGCTGCACCTTGTTGCCCATAAGTATTGTGACCAATCTGTCAGCCTCTGCCGCATCCTCGATAGTTACCTGCACGATCTTCCTGTTTCTTGGATCCATGGTAGTTTCCCACAGCTGGTCCGGGTTCATTTCTCCCAAACCCTTATACCTCTGTACGGTATATTTCTTACCCATGTTTTTAATCAGTTCTTTTAGTTCAGCATCATTATAGGCATAGGCTGTCTTCTTACCGTTGCTGACTTTATATAATGGCGGCAGTCCAATATATAAATGCCCATTTGTAATAAGTTCCTTCATATATCGGAAGAAAAATGTCAGGAGAATAGCACGTATGTGAGCCCCATCCTGATCCGCATCCGATAAGATAATGACTTTATGATATTTCAGATTATCTATATTAAAATCCTCTCCGATCCCGGTACTTAAAGCTGTAATTATAGTTCCAAACTCCTCGTTAGCCAGCACCTGATCCAGCCTCTTCTTCTCCACATTAAGAGGTTTGCCCCGCAATGGAAGTATAGCCTGAAACTGCCTGTTCCTGGCTTGTTTAGCAGAACCGCCGGCGGAATCACCCTCCACAATAAAAAGCTCGTTTAAACGTGGATCTCTGCCGGTACAGCTGGCCAATTTACCCACCAGAGGCGCCCCTTCCAGACTGTCCTTTTTACGCATTATTTCACGGGCTTTTCTGGCAGCTTCCCTGACCTTGGCGGCTTTAATCGCCTTCTCTATTACAAGCTTTGCAACTTCACTATTGGATGGTTGTTCAATATAATAGCTAAACTGCTCGGAAACTATTGATTCCATGGCTGTTCTGGCTTCGCTGTTCCCTAGCTTGGTCTTCGTCTGGCCTTCAAACTGAACATTATGCATTTTTAAAGAAATAACAGCTGTTATCCCTTCACGGAAATCCTCGCCCGATAAATTGGCGTCCTTTTCCTTTAAATATCCATGTTTTCTGGCATAATCGTTCAGCACTTTGGTAAGGGCAGATTTGAAACCAGTTTCATGGGTTCCACCCTCAGTTGTAGGTATATTATTAACATACGAAAAAATGCTTTCAGTATAAGAATCAGTATACTGAATGGCAATCTGAGCAAATATCCCTTCCTTTTCACCTTCAATATAAATAATGTCAGGGTGAATTGCGTTTTTGTCCTCATTTAAGTATTTTACAAAGTCAATTAGTCCTCCATCATAACAAAAAGTTCGAGTACTATTTGTATCCTTAACACGTTCATCACATAACTGTATTGTCACACCGCCGTTTAAGTATGCCAATTCCCTAAGCCTCTTGGCAATAACATCAAAATTCATCCGAATATCCTCAAATATCCGTTCATCGGGACGAAATCTTATCTTTGTACCGGTACCGGTGGCTTTTCCTATGACCTCAAGTCCGGTAACGGGCTTACCGGCAACAACTTTTTTCAGCTGAGGATCATACAGGCTCTCATATCTTTGCCTGTATACATTACCATCCCTTTTTACCTCCACCTCAAGCCAGGTTGATAATGCATTTACCACAGAAGCGCCCACTCCGTGCAATCCTCCGGAATAACTGTAATTATCGGTGTTAAACTTTCCGCCGGCATGAAGCTGGGTAAATACAACCTCAACTCCCGGTATTTTTAAGGTATCATGAATATCAACGGGTATTCCTCTGCCATCGTCTTCCACAGTAACACTATTGTCTTCATGTAAAGTAACAGAAATTTTTTCAGCAAATCCGTTTGCAGCCTCGTCAATAGCGTTATCAACAAGTTCCCAGAGAAGATGATGAAGCCCTCTTAAACCGGTTGACCCTATATACATCCCAGGCCGTTTACGTATAGCATCCAGGCCCTCCAAAACTTGTATGTTATTTGCCCTGTATGTCTCACCCATTAAGCATCCTCCAATCCTTTTGCAAACATATGTTCTGTATCCAGGAATATTATATCATTATTTTTTGTACTGGTAAAATCAATTTGTGGATTTTAAGGATTAAAATATTTACCGATAGATTTCTATAATACTACTGAAGACAACACTTTGCCTATGCTGTCGTGTATTACAATATTTGCTTTTCTGTCATAGGGAGTAGCTGTTTTATTTATAAGAACCAGTTTATCGCCTCTGTAATAATCCACAAGACCCGCAGCAGGGTATACAACCAGGGATGTGCCACCTACTATCAATACATCAGCCTGGGAGATATAATCAATAGATTTGTATAATACGTCCGTGTCAAGACTTTCCTCATATAATACAACATCAGGTCTTACCATCCCGCCGCATTTTTCACATTTTGGAATAACACTTTGGCTGTTTAAAACGTAGTCCAGGTCATAATTCTTACCGCATTCCATGCAATAATTTCTGTGTACGGAACCATGCAGTTCGAGTACATTTTTACTCCCGGCAGCTTGATGCAGTCCGTCTATGTTTTGCGTAATTACGGATTTAAGCTTCCCCTGCTCCTCCAATTTAGCCAGGGCAATATGAGCAGGATTCGGTTTAGCATCTTTATAGATCATCTTACTTTTATAGAATTCATAAAACTCTTCAGGATGGCTAATAAAAAAGCTGTAACTTAACATAACTTCCGGAGGATAAGATTTTTTATCCTTTTCGCTATATAGACCGTCTGCACTTCTGAAATCGGGAATCTGACTCTCAGTAGATACACCCGCACCTCCAAAAAATACAATGTTGTCGCTCTCCATAATAATTCTTTTTAACTTATCCATAATATCACCTATCCCTTATAAAAAGATCATCATGAAAGCACTTATTCAAAGGCTTTAAAACATTTATTTTCATTATAACACCAATAATCTGTTACTGTCACCAATGGCCGGTTTTAATAAGCATACTGTTTATATTTGAAGAATATAATGAAAATCACCTTGCGGAAAGGTTTAGAACCTGTTAACGCAGACGTATAAATTAAAAGGGGACTTTCATTATTTGAGAAAATCCCCCCTACCGTTATCCTCCTACTTCTCAATGTATATTATTCCTACAGTTCCAGGCCCGCAATGACTTGATATAACTGCACCTGCAGTGGTGATACATAGCTCCTTGGGATTTAAAATATCCCTTATCTTTTCTGCAAGATGTTGAGCTCCTTTATCATAGACAGAATGGGTAACAAATATTCTGCTGGGTTCAATGTGTTGGCCATCTCCTATGAAATCATTAAAATATGAATCCAATACTTTCCTGCCTTTGCCCCTGTACTTCTCCCCAACTATCATACCTCCATCTTTAACTATGATCTGTGGCCTGATCTTCAATACCGTACTGGCAATTAACTGTATCGAGCTGCATCGTCCACCCATATGGAGATATTTAAGAGTATCTATTACAAAACTAGTTCGTATCCTGGGTATCAGTTCGTTTATTTCTTTTACTATCTCTTCAGCCGTTGCAGACTCTTCACTGGCCATTTCAGCAGCTTTTAGTACAAGCTGACCTATACCGGTAGACAGATTCAATGAATCCACTACCAATACTCTGCCCTGTTCAAACTCATTGGCTGCTAATATAGCTGATTGAACAGTTGCAGATAACTTAGAAGAAATACCTATAAAAATAACGTCATAATCATTATCAACCCATGGCTTAAAAGCTTCGACGAAATCTTCAACTGACGGCGCAGCGGTTTTTGGGAGAGTCTGGAGTTGATCTACCATTGCATAAAGTTCATCGGTTGTTATATCTATTCCATCACGGTAACTGTTGTCTCCTATAGTTACATACAACGGAATAACTGAAATATTTAGTTGTTCCAACTGGCTCGGCGACAGATCTGCTGTACTGTCGGTAAATACTTTGACTCTTCTCACTTTTAAAACTCCTCCCTGATTATTTATTAAAGAATTATAATTCCATGAGGTTATATATTCTATATAATAATTTAAAATCCTTTTTATCATACATAAGAACTAATCTTCTTAATCTGTTTCCAATACTTTCATATAACAAACTTTGCGTAAATGAACATAAAAAATAGAACATTATATAAAAAACACTCGCCAGCTGTGCTTTTTATATAATGTTCTATTTTTTGCAGGATGTGAGATAAGTCTGTAAGCCGAGTTCTGTCATGGGCGATCATCTATCTAGACCTGTTGTTGCCAACAGATTCATGCGACCTTACCCGGGACGCGGCGGGCCACCACATAATGTCCCCTATTTGGTCTTACTCCAGGTGGGGTTTACATAGCCATTCCAGTCGCCTGGATGCTGGTGAGCTCTTACCTCACCTTTCCACCCTTACCTGATTTTTGATGACTCTCTATAGGGATCAAAAATCAGGCGGTATCTTTCTGTTGCACTTTCCTTGGAGTCGCCTCCACTGGGAGTTACCCAGCACCTTGCCCTGTGGAGCTCGGACTTTCCTCAGCTGCACATATATGTGCAACCGCGATCGCCTGACTTACTCACAATCCAATCTATCTTTTCAAATTCATGATAACATGAGTATTTGTCGGTGTCAATTGGTATTTTCTATAATACAATTCCCTTTGCTTCCTAACTCATCCTGTTTTTGCACCCACGTATAAAATACGGCCGCAGTTTTCACATTCAATAATACTATTCTCCTGTTTGAGTTTTTCAAGAACCAGGGCAGCTAAAGCCATATTACAACCACCGCAGCAATTATTCTCTATCGTTACAACTGCAGTATTCCGACTATTTTTAAGATTATTGTACCTTTCTAACAGTGAAACATCAATCTTGTCCTTTAATTCATCCCTTTTTGCTTTTAGAGCCATGTACTCCTTACGTATTTTTTTAACTTCCTGATCATATTGGGCTTTAATACTGGAATACTCCTTTTTAGCCCGTATAATCTGCACCCTTATCTCATTTAACTTGTCGGATAACGACTGTACATCTTTTAATAGATCATTTAGCTCCTCTTCTTTCCTGGCTAGTTTATCCTTAAGCTCTAAAGCAGATTTATGCATTTCATCCAATTGTTTTAAACTCTTTACCTGGTTGCTGTCAATCTTCTGAAAATCTGATTTAAACGCATTCGCTATGTTTTCATATTCATGGTTAATTCTATTCAATGCATTGCTTTTCTTCTCAGCTTCATCGTTACACTTAACCAACTGGTCCTGTTGATCTATAAGATGTTTTTTTAATTCAAGCAATCTATTTCTTAAAGGAATCTTTTTCCTCATTTCTTCACATTTATCCATTTCCAAATCAAGTATCTGGTATTCCCAAAGAACATCAAGCTGTCCCATTAATATATCCTCCTTTCTTTTAACATCAAAGTTCTCGGCCAAACCAGACTTTTTGAAAAATTAAGGGAATAAGCACAGCCTATTCCCCTATAATCGTATAAGGTTCGGCCATAGTTTGGGCACGTAATACCTTTACTTCATATTGTAAATCATTAAAAGCCATTTGTAAACGATGAATTAATTCCTCTACTATAAAAACCTCTGTGGCAAAATGCCCGGCAGCTATTACGGCAATTCCCAAATGTTCAACATCACATGCATCATGATACTTCATCTCTCCTGTTACAAATACATGCGCACCTTTAGAATATGCCTTATTTATTAAGCTTGCACCTGCGCCGGCACAGGTAGCGACAGTTTGTACCTCCCGTTGGGTTTGTCCGGCAACTTGAACAGACGGTACATTTAAATCCCTGCATACCTTCCTTGCAAATTCCTCAAAGTGCATTTTGCAGGGAAGTTTGCCAATTCTTCCAAGACCGCGTTCATTTCTTTTATTGGCTAACGGGTATATATCATAAGCCACCTCTTCGTAGGGATGAACGCTTAGCATGGATTGAACAATTTTCTCCAAATAACGATACGGCGCTATGGTTTCAAGTCTGATTTCGTCTACCCGTTGTATATGCCCCTGCTGACCTATATACGGATTTGTGCCATCCAAGGGCATAAAAGTTCCTACTCCCTTTGCTTGAAAGGTACAATGGCTGTACTTGCCTATCCAACCGGCACCAGCATCTGTCATAGCTTGCATAACCGATTCTTCATGACCTTCAGGTATAAACACCACTAACTTGTACAGTTTTTCACCCTCATCCCGCACCAAAGGTTCAATGTTGCCAAGGCCCAATCGGGCAGCAAGAACATCATCAACCCCTCCTGATGCTTTATCAAGATTGGTATGGGCAGAAAAAACCGCTATATTATTCTTTATAAGAAGGTGCAGCAGGCGTCCTTTCCCATCATCACTGCGAAGGCTTTTCAATCCTTCAAATATAACCGGATGATGGGATATAATCATGTTCACACCTTGATTAATAGCTTCGTTAACTACACTTTCGGTGACATCCAGACATACCATAATTGTCTCAACGCTGTCATTCATGCCACCCAAAAGCAAGCCTATATTATCCCATTCTTCTGCAAGGTATGAAGGCGCAATCTTTTCCATAACATCTACGATTTGTTTAACCGTAACACCCACTGGTAAACCTCCTTATACTGCAAAAGTTTACGTCTGAACTCTTCCGCAGCATTGATTGAATTCTCGGTATTTTGCCTTTCAAGGTGGTGGATTATATTATTAGTTTTATCTATTTTCTGTTTTATAAATTCCTTTAGCAATGGATCATTCTTTTTTATCAGCATATAACCTATGTCGTAATAAACTTCATTATATATACGTTGTGAGCCGTGGGTTGCGACGATAATTTCATAAAACCTGCTGTCTTCTCTAACCAGGGTTTCGTCCACAATAGCATACCCATTTTCAACCAGCCATTTTCTTAAAGCACTTTGAGCGGTCATAGGCTGCAGGACAAAACGTTTAACCTTCTCAGCTACGCAAGGAGCATCAGTTAAAATATTCCTTATAAGCATTCCACCCATACCGGCCATTATCACCGTATCGACTTCACCTGGCTTTATAGGTTTAAGACCGTCTCCCGTTCTCGCCTCTATTTTGCTCTCCAACCCTCTCTGTTTTATTAAACCTTCAGCCTTGGCTAAAGATTTAGAACTTATATCGGTAATAATAGCTTTTTGAACAATCCCGTTTTCAATAAGCCATACCGGAACAAGTCCATGATCCGTTCCTATATCTGCTATGCATTTTGAGGGAGGAACTTCCTTTGCAATAGCCAACAATCTTCCTTTTAGCAAAATCGCACCACCCGGCTAAAGATGCTTCCATACTTAATATTTTATCTTTATACAAATTCAAACAATACTACAGGAAAAAAATTACTTTATTTTAGTTATAAAAAAACACCGTTTTTCGGTGCTAATAAAACTTGTTAAATCAACTTACTATTGTATCGTATATTATAATGCATATACCCCAATCAATAATTAAAGTTTGGTGGGCCTTCAGGGATTCGAACCCCGGACCGACCGGTTATGAGCCGGTTGCTCTAACCGCTGAGCTAAAGGCCCAAACAAACTGTCGCATCTGCGGATTATATTATAACCTAATCCGGCTGTTCAGTCAATAGGGAAAACAATATGATTCAGCATCTCTTTTTAAGAGATGCTGAATCACTAATCCAGAAAATCCTTTAACTTTTTGCTCCTGCTGGGATGCCGCAGTTTTCTTAAGGCTTTTGCCTCAATCTGACGGATCCTTTCTCTGGTAACATTAAATTCCCTTCCCACTTCTTCCAGGGTGCGTGCTCTGCCGTCATCAAGACCGAACCTTAGCCGTAATACTTTCTCTTCTCTTGGGGTTAATGTATCCAATACCTCCATAAGCTGTTCCTTAAGAAGGATAAATGCTGCAGCCTCAGCAGGCGCGGGAGCATCTTCATCGGGTATAAAATCTCCGAGATGACTGTCCTCTTCCTCCCCAATAGGAGTTTCCAACGAAATGGGTTCTTGAGCTATCTTCATAATCTCCCTGACCTTTTCCTCGGAAATCCCCATTTCCTTAGCTATCTCTTCCGGTTGTGGCTCTCTTCCGTATTCCTGTAGAAGCTGTCGGGATACTCTTATTAGCTTGTTTATAGTCTCAACCATATGCACGGGTATCCTTATGGTCCTGGCCTGATCCGCTATTGCACGTGTTATTGCCTGGCGGATCCACCATGTAGCGTAGGTACTGAATTTATATCCTTTTCGATAATCGAACTTTTCGACTGCCTTTATAAGCCCCAAATTACCTTCCTGAATTAAATCTAAGAACAACATTCCTCGACCCACATACCGTTTGGCTATGCTGACTACCAAACGAAGGTTAGCTTCAGCCAGCTTTCTTTTTGCCTCTTCATCACCTTGTTCCATCCGTTTGGCCAGTTCGATTTCTTCTTCAGCGGTAAGTAGTGGTACTTTCCCAATTTCCTTTAAATACATTCGAACAGGATCATCAACACTAACACCCTCAGGGACGCTAAGATCCAGATCAGTCTCGGAATTGGATTCCTCTGCCACAGTATCATCAAGCACATCTATGCCAAGGGATTCAAGGGTATCGTAAATCCTCTCTATCTGTTCAGTTTCAAGCTCTACTTCTTCCAGTACATCCATTATTTCTTTGTATGTCAAAACACCCTTTGATTTTCCCCTCTCAATCAATTCCTTTATTTTATTCAGTTTCGCTTCACCGTTATTCACATAATCCCCTCCTTTCCCTGTCGATTCATGTTGATCTTCTGGATTATTGCCGCCATTTCATTCACCAATGTGTTGTAACGCTCGGTCCTCTGATTCCCTTCTCTTTCTATTTGCTCAATTAATTCTTTAACCTCCTGCCTGCGTTTTTCTAAACGATTACATATAACTTCTTTCAAACAATCAGAAATAAATTTATCAATATTATCGTACTCAATCGGCTGCTCAAATATTTCTACCATTTGCTGTATTTTAGACTGATCCTGGACATAACTTAAAACTCTGGGAATACTGATTTCTTTGCCGGTTTTCATAAGCCCGGACACTATTTCATAAATCTCGGCGGTAATAGACTCTTCAAAATATTCGGTATTTATTCTCCCAACTATCTTTTTTGCATAATCCTCATCAGTCGCCATCAATGTAGCAAGATATCTTTCAGCCTTAATATGCACCGGCAAAATTTCAATATTAATTCTGTTCCTGCCAGTATACCTATTATTACCATCTATATGTTTTTTTACACCATCTTGTCTATTTTTAGCCTCTAACAGCTCTATCTGTCTGTATAATAATCTGGCGGAAAAACCCGTCTGTGTTTCCAATCGCCTTATGTGAACATCCCTTTCTAATAAATTTTGTACCTTGGTGAGTATCTTCGCTGCTTCAGTAGCATAATTTGTCCGGTCATCTACATTGTCAAAATTGTATTGTTTACGCAATTGGTCGAGTTTGTAGTCAACCAGGGACAAAGCGTTATCCATAAGCTCTTTAAAATATCTGCTGCCGAATTTTCTTAAAACTTGATCCGGATCCATGCCTTCGGGAAAACAAATAACCTTTACTTTAAGCCCTGCATTCTGCAGCATATCCAAGCCACGCAAAGTTGCCTGCTGACCAGACTTGTCTCCGTCGTAAGCTATATACACCTCACCGGTATAGCGTCTTAAAAGCCTGGCTTGCTGTTGGGTCAGAGCTGTACCTAAGGAGGCCACAACATTCTTAAACCCATACTGATATAGTGTTATAACATCCATATAGCCTTCAGTAATAATCACATGCTCTATCGGTTGGCCACGTTTAATAAGATTCAGACCATATAAGGTACTGCTTTTATTAAAAACAGGACTATCTGACGAATTTAAATATTTGGGAAGAGAGTCATCAATAACCCGGCCGCCAAATCCTATTACATAACCTCCCGGTCTGATTATAGGATACATGATCCGGTTACGAAAGCGATCATACGTCCTTCCCTTGCTTTCAACTACTATACCTGATTGTATTAATAACTCCTCTTCATATCCCTTATCCGATAAATAATTCTTAATATTATCCCATCCTTCAGGAGCAAAACCAATACCAAATATTTTAATAGTCCTATCGTCCAACCCTCGACTTTTCAAATATGAAAGAGCTTTTTCTCCCCATGGAGAAAGCAAAACCTTACGATAATACTTAGCTGCTTCCCGATTTATCTCATGGATCTTGTCCCTTTTATCCTTATGCAAAGCATATTCTCTTGAATCCATTGTATCGGGCAGCGCCATTCCTGCTTTTTCTGCCAGGTATTTTACTGCCTCCGGAAAATCAAGCTTCTCTATAGCCATGATAAATGTAAATACATTTCCTCCTGCACCACATCCAAAGCAGTAATAAACCTGCTTATCAGGACTCACGTTAAAGGAGGGCGTTTTTTCGCTATGAAAAGGACACAATCCGAAAAGACCTTTACCACTTGGCTTCAAAGATACATATTCTGAAATTATGTCCACTATATCATTTCGCGACCTTACTTCCTCAATAAAATCCCCTGAAAGAAATATACCCATTTATCATTCACCTAACTTAACCACAGTAGATAATATGTTCGCCAAAATTCTCAATTTTCCTCCTTTAGTCCTGAATTTTTTTATCTATCCCTCCTACTAAAGTCTTATATAACGCTGAATTCCCGCTCTGCAGCGCTGTCTGATTAACAATTTAAGCTTCATTTATTATTCTCATCTTTTGCCAAATATATTACTTCCATTACATCTATGAACTTCGCCACGATGAAGGCATGAAAATATCGTCAAACATTCTTAATGCATAGCGGTCGGTCATACCTGCAATATAGTCACAAACCACCTGTTCCAAACCATAAATATCTATGTTTAAACGATATTCTTCAGGAAGCTTGTCGGGATGCTTCATAAAAAAATCAAATAATCTTTTCAGTACAAAACCTGCTTTCTTTTCTTCTTTTTTTGCTGCATCATGCATATAAACCCGCTCAAACATAAAATTGCGTAGTTTGTCGGTAACCCTGCTTACCTCGGGACTCATCTCAATCCTGGGTCTGTCCATACTGTTTTCAATAACATCCATAATCATTCGGTTAATCCGTTGACTGTGCGTATTCCCCAGGATTTCATTGCATTCCCTTGGCAGGTCCTCTTCGGATATGAGCCTGGCGCGCAATGCATCATCTATATCATGGTTTATATACGCTATGCGGTCACTTATATTGACCACCTGTCCCTCCAGAGTTGCAGGAGTCCCTGACATTGTATGATTGGCTATTCCGTCCCTGACCTCCCAGGTAAGGTTAAGCCCGTTTTTACCTTCCAGCACATCAACCACTCTGAGACTGTGAATACTATGCTTAAATCCACAGCTGGTTATACTGTCAAGCAGTCGTTCGCCAATGTGCCCAAACGGAGTGTGACCTAAATCATGCCCCAAGGCAATTGCTTCGGTTAAATCCTCGTTTAATCTCAGGGATCTGGATATAGTACGTGCAATCTGCGCAACCTCAAGAGTATGAGTAAGCCTTGTTCTGTAATGGTCTCCTTCCGGAGCAATAAAGACCTGAGTTTTATGTTTAAGACGCCGGAAAGACTTACAGTGCAGTATCCTGTCCCTGTCTCGTTGAAATTCTGTCCGAAGCCGGCATTTTTCCTGTGGATGCTGTCTCCCTTTTGTCTGACTGCTTAAGCAGGCAAAAGAAGACAAGGTCTTTTTCTCAATTTCCTCAATCTGTTCCCTTATTATCACCCTATCCGCATCCCTCATTGCATTATACATTATTCTTCTATATTATATATACCACATTTATATCCAATATCCTTCTCAAGTAACATAAAAATTGCATAGCTACCCATGGGCATGTCTTATCAGGAATTATAAATTTCATTGTTAACAGCCTATGCTAATCGTATGTCTATGAAAAGCAAATTCTATTCTACAAATCCCCTGAAATATTGATGGGTCACATATAAATCTGCTTAATCTGAGCAACAGAATTTAATGAATCAGCAATGAATAAATGAGCATTTTATAGTATAACATAAATAATTTATTATGTCATCACAAGTCATGTTTTTAGATGTATATATGCTTTTTAAATACTATTAAAAAGAGGGTATTGTCTCTTTGATAAACAGCAATACCCTCTCATATATTAAAATATCTTAAATACCGTCAAACTATCCTGGCATTATTGATCCTGACAACCCGATTATCAGGATTGAGTTTTACTTTTAACTGCTGCCTGAGCTGCAGCCAGCCGGGCTATAGGTATCCTGTAAGGTGAACAGGATACATAGTTCAACCCTATATTATGACAGAACTCAACCGAGCTTGGGTCTCCACCATGCTCACCGCAAATACCTAGTTTTATATCCGGCCTTGTAGCTTTACCAAGCTCTGCAGCCATCTTCATAAGCTTTCCAACGCCAACCTGATCAACTCTGGAGAAAGGATCGCTTTCAAAAATATTCTTGTTGTAGTAATCCTCCAGGAATTTACCCGCATCGTCCCTTGAAAAACCAAATACCATCTGAGTTAAATCATTGGTTCCAAAGGAGAAGAATTCAGCTTCCTGTGCAATCTCATCAGCAGTCAAAGCCGCTCTGGGAACCTCTATCATGGTTCCAACCATGTATTTCACTTCTACCCCTTTCTCCTTCATAACGGTTTCAGCAGTTTTAACCACTACATCCTTTACATATTTAAGTTCTTTGACTTCACCTACCAGAGGGATCATAATCTCGGGCAAGATGTTAATTCCTTTTTCCTGCATAACCTCAACAGCTGCTTCAATGATAGCCCTGGTCTGCATCTCGGCTATTTCCGGATAGGTAACAGCCAGACGGCAACCGCGGTGACCTAACATGGGATTAAACTCCTGAAGCTTTACAACTGTTGCTTTAAGTTCTTCAAAGGAAATTCCCATTTCATCTGCCAGTTCCCGAATATCCTCGTCATCGTGGGGCAGGAATTCATGTAGAGGCGGATCCAACAGTCTGATGGTGACCGGCCTGTCCCCCATTACCTCATATATACCTTTAAAGTCGTTCTTCTGCATGGGTAACAACTTGGCAAGAGCCTTTCTTCTTTCCTGTTCATTTCTGGCAACGATCATCTCTCTGACCGCAGGTATTCTTTCTTCGTCAAAAAACATATGTTCAGTACGACACAAGCCAATACCCTCTGCACCAAACTCCAGTGCTTGAGCAGCATCTCTTGCAGTATCAGCATTTGCTCTCACTTTAAGCACTCTCACCTTATCTGCCCAATCCATAAGGGTGGCAAAATCCCCTGTTACTGAAGGCTCTTGAGTGGGTAAAGCTTCGCCATATACATTACCGGTACTGCCATCCAGAGATATAAAGTCGCCTTCTCTGTACACTTTACCATCAACTTCAAAGAATTTCCCATCTTCATCTATTCTGATCTGCTCGCATCCTGCAACACAACAAGTTCCTATACCTCTGGCTACAACTGCAGCATGAGAAGTCATTCCACCCCGGGAGGTCAGTATACCCTGAGCTGCATACATGCCTTCGATATCCTCCGGTGAAGTCTCGGCTCTTACCAGTATAACCTTTTGACCATTTTTGGCTGCTTCGGCAGCATCCTCTGCAGTGAAATATATCTGGCCTGTAGCAGCCCCCGGAGACGCAGGAAGGCCCTTAGCAATTGGTTTGGCAGCCTTAAGTGCCTTAGGTTCGAATGTAGGATGCAGTAGAGTATCCAACTGTCTGGGATCTACTCTGAGGATTGCCTCTTCCTTGGTAATTAACCCCTCGTCCACCATGTCCACAGCTATCTTTAAAGCAGCAGCTGCTGTTCTTTTGCCGCTACGGGTTTGAAGCATGTAAAGCTTTCCGCGTTCAATGGTAAACTCCATATCCTGCATATCTCTATAATGTTTTTCCAGTTTTTCAGCAATTTCAGCAAACTGATCATATATCTCAGGCATAATCTCTTTCATGCGTTCAATGGGTTCCGGTGTCCTGATACCAGCTACAACATCTTCGCCCTGAGCATTTAACAAAAATTCACCATAAAGTTTCTTTTCTCCATTTGCAGGATTTCTGGTAAAAGCTACACCTGTTCCACTATCATCGCCCATATTTCCAAATACCATAGCTTGCACGTTGACAGCTGTACCCCAGTCGCTTGGAATATCGTTCATACGTCTGTAGACTATTGCTCTGGGGTTGTTCCATGAACGAAACACAGCTTTAACAGCTTCTAGAAGCTGTGTCCTGGGATCCTGGGGAAATTCTTGTCCCAGTTCCTGTTTGTATAACTCTTTATAACGTTCGACAACAACTTTAAGGTTTTCTGCAGTCAGCTCAACATCCTGTGTTACTCCATTTTCCTGTTTTACATCATCCAGAATTTGTTCAAACTTATTCTTATCTATACCCATGACAACATCTGAAAACATCTGGATAAACCTTCTATAGCTGTCATAGGCAAACCTTTCATTATTTGTCAGCCTGGCCAACCCCTGAACAGCATCATCATTCAACCCCAGGTTCAGAATGGTATCCATCATACCAGGCATGGATACACGTGAACCGGAACGAACGGATACCAGAAATGGATTATCCAAATCTCCAAATTTTTTGCCCGCTATTTTTTCTACTTTGCCCATTGCTTCATATATTTGGTCAACAATCTCCTGATTTATTGTTTCCCCATCCTGATAGTAGCGGGTACAGGCTTCAGTAGTTACCGTAAAGCCCTGAGGAACGGGTAAGCCAAGATTTGTCATCTCAGCAAGATTCGCTCCTTTACCACCAAGCAGATTTCTCATGCTTGCATTGCCCTCACTGAACAAATATACGTATTTTTTTGCCATAATTCTTCCTCCTATCTATGTAAACACATTTATGTTTGAATATATAAAAATATCGCCGTATTAAGGCAAATATCACCAAATCATCCTGCTTAATATTATAAAATTTTTCTCATTAAGTCAACATTCTTTTATAAACTTCAAAAAAATTCTAGTGATTGATTACTTTTCATCCTTTATCTGATTGATAAAATTCCTGGTTTTCAGTGTTTTTCCGATTTTCTCGGCTAAATAGCCGGATAAAATATAATCCAGTTCACTTCGCACCAGCCTGGAGAATCTCAAAACACCCAATCTTTTTATGTCCATGTCCAAAATAAACCGCATTGTCTGGATTGTATTTTTATGGATAGTATATCCACTGCGGACATGTTTATTACAATTGCTGCATATTATTCCGCTCTGAGATACACTAAAGTATAATCTGTTTGTGTTTAGATCTTCTATACGGCTGCCGCATACAGTGCACCTGTCCAGAACGGGACGATACCCCAAAATGTCTGTTAGCTTCAGTTCAAATACATGAACCACATCTTCCGGATTTATATCTCCATAAGCCAGATATGCCAGTGCCTGCAGCAACATATAAAAGAGACGGAAATTTCCTTCTTCGTAATTTACCGCCTCTTCAGTCAGGTATAATATATGAGTACCGTATGCAAGCCTTTCCACATCATTGCGAATATCATAAAAAGAGTTTCTTATATCAGCCTGGGTAAGAACATATATTTCTTTCGACCTGACAAACATATAGTCAGCATAACAAAATAATTGGCTGGCTGCCAGCAAACGGCTCTTTGGTTTACGGCAGCCTCTGGCCAATACCTGCATCTTTCCCCTCTCAGGAGAAAATACGGTAAGCATTCTATCGGCTTCTTTAAAGTTCGTATATCTTAATACAACCCCTTGAGTTCGTACGGTTTTCATATTGATTCCTTCCTGATTTGATAAGCTTCCGGAGTATTTTCCATTGTATTAAATGACGGCTCAAGATAGCGTTCATCTTTAGATTTCTCTACTGCTTTATATAACAAATAGCAGCCAATAGTCCCTGTTTTCTCAAATAAGCGCCACAATAAATCAAGCATGTCTAAACCCCCTGTAATAATATAAACTTTTTTCATTTATTAGGGTTTCCGCTATTCTTGACCCGTATTCCATGTAAAATAATCCGGCATGTCTAAATAATATAAATTATTCTATTCATATCCTAAATTTTTCAAATCCATCATATTATCACGCCAGTCCTGCCTGATTTTGACCCAGAGATCAAGGTATATTTGAGTTCCAAGCAATTTCTCTATATCAGCACGGGCTCTGCTTCCAATTTCCCGCAACATGTTTCCGCCTTTACCAATTATTATACCTTTGTGGGACTTTTTTTCACAATATATTGTAGCGCTTACATCAATAATATTCTTATCCTGTCGTTCACTAAAACTGACAACCTCTACACCTATTCCGTGAGGTACCTCCTCTTTCAACAGTTCAAGGGTTTTTTCACGGATTATTTCCGCGACAATAAACCTCACTGGCTGATCTGTTATCATATCCTCAGGATAATAGCGAGGACCGTCAGGCAGGTACGATACAATTATCTCTTCCAGCTTGTCCAAATTTGTATGATTTATTGCAGATACCATTATTAATTCATCAAACTCCGCCTGCTTGTAGAACTCTTCAGCGGTCTTGCCTGCTTCTTCGATATTTGTAATTCTATCTATTTTATTTACCACCAATATCACGGGTGTTTTTATTTGCTTTAATTCTTCTGCAATATACCAATCTCCTCTTCCTATTCCTTCATAAATGTCCACAATGAATATAATAACATCCACTTCTTCCAAGGTGTTTCTGGCAACTCTCACCATATACTCACCCAGCTTGTTCCTTGGTTTATGAAGGCCGGGAGTATCAATGAATATAACCTGATAATCCGGACGGGTCAGAACGCATTGTATACGGTTACGCGTGGTTTGAGGTTTGTCAGATATAATAGAGATCTTTTCTCCGATTAAACTATTCATAAGCGTTGACTTCCCCACGTTGGGTCTTCCGATTATAGCGGCAAATCCAGATCTGTGTTTCATATCGCCATATATCCCTCCTTTGCTCATTTTATTTTATTTTATCAAATGCATAGGGTAAAAGGTCATTTAGCTTATATTGGGCTGTTCCTCCACTCCGATCGGCAACTATAACAGTCGGGATTTTAAATTCCACCATTACTTGAAGACATATACCGCATGGAAAAGTAAACTTATGAGAGTCAGACATAACTGCTATGGCTGTAAAATCCCGTTTTCCATCGGATACGGCCTTAAATATGGCCACCCTTTCAGCGCAGCACGTAGCACCATAACTTGCATTCTCCACGTTGCAGCCGGTATATACAGAACCGTCTTCCGTCATCAGAGCTGCACCTACTCTAAATTTTGAATATGGAGCGTACGCCTTTTCTCTTGCTTTTTTTGCCTCGCGGATCAGTTTATCTGCTACGCCCATCGGCCTTTTCCCCCCTAGAATTTCAGTATCTCGAATATTATTATCGTTAATAGTATGCCTATAAAAGCGCCCATAATTATTTCGGTAAGAGTATGAATTCCGGCCTCATATCTGCTGTGAAGAACCATAAGGGCCATCAGCATACTCAGGCTGGATATCAGGGCATTACCGCTCAACAGAGTTATGGATGTAAAAAGGGAAAAAGCCAGGGCACTGTGTCCGCTGGGCATTCCCCCTCTAAGAAAATTACCCTTATAGTTTATTGACTTAATGATAATTACAATAATAACTACTACAATAAGACAGAGTACCGTTATATGTACCGGTGTAGATCTTATCTGCCTCACAAGCGACAGTGAAAACCAGCTAATCTTGTTATAGAATATAACATACCCGACCATGACAGAATTTACAGCAGTGACTAAAACGGCAGCAGCGGCAACATTTTTCGCAACTTCTGCCAAAGGATGATATTCCGGTTGCAGTATATCAACAACCCGCTCAATGGAAGTATTAATAAGCTCGGCAGAAATAACTAAAGTTATAGTAATCAGCAGCAAAATAGCTTCATTCTTTGTTACATCTGCCAGCAGAGCTGCAATCAGGGTGAAAAGTGCTATAAAAAAATGTATTTTGATATTTCTTTCGGTTTTAAAACTGTAGAGCAACCCCTTTATTGCTGCGTTAAAGCTATCGACAATGTTCCTGGATTTCATATACTACACCCTTGTCATAAAAAATCGACTTTCTTATATAGTTATTCACTTCGGGAAAGATTCAGCAGACCTAATATTGCTTCTTCCCTTTGACGCATTCTCATTCTTTCATGTTCTTCCAGATGATCATAGCCCATAAGATGCAGCAGTCCATGGATCAGAAGAAATCCTACCTCCCGCAGGAAACTATGGTTGTACTCTTTTGCCTGAAGCTGTGCCCTCTCCATTGACAAAACAATATCACCCAGCACTACTGCATCTCCATCTCTCTCAATTATACTGCCTAAAGCAGCTATATCCTTTTCTTTATTATCAAATGAAAAGTCAAGCATTGGAAAGGAGAGCACATCTGTCGGTGAATCAATTTGCCTGTGTGCTTTATTAAGCTCCCTTATCTGCTGATCGTCCACCAGCAATATACTAACCTCAACAGGAAAGTCAATTCCCTCAGCCTTCAGACCTGTAAGTATACAATTTTCTATAAAACTCATAATTTCAGAATCAATGTCGACTTTATCCTGGCAGTTGTTAATATCAACCGTCATTTGTTTTACCTCTCTCTTCATTTAGATCTACATCGGGATACTCTACTCTTTCATGAAATATACCACATATCACATTTTTAAACGCTGTTGCAATGGAATCCAGATCTTTCAGCGTTAAACGGCACTCATCCAGTTGGCCGTCCTCCAATTTTTCCTTAATAAGCCTTCTGATAAGCTCATCAATTTTTTCGGAAGTTGGTTCCGGAAGACTCCGTACAGCCGCCTCTACAGTATCAGCCAGCATAACTATTGCAGTCTCGGGGCTCTGAGGTTTTGGACCTGCATAACGAAAATCATCCAGCTTTACATCATTCGGGTTATCACTGTTATTCTTTGATTTGTGATAGAAATATATAACCGGTGTAGTACCATGATGCTGCAGCATAAAATCCTGCAATATCTTGGGTACTTTATATTTTTGAGCCAGTTTTACTCCATCCCTGGCATGGGAGATAATAATACTGGCGCTTAAAGCCGGATCCAGCCTGTCATGAGGGTTGTCCGAAGACAGCTGATTCTCCCTGAAATAGTAAGGTCTGCTTAATTTGCCGATATCATGGTAATATGCCCCTACTCTTGCCAGTATACCGTTTGCACCAACAGCTTCTGCAGCGCTCTCAGCCAAATTTGCTACAATAATACTGTGATGATATGTTCCGGGCGCTTCCATAAGCAATCGTTTAAGTAACGGTTGGTTGGGATTGGATAGCTCTATCAATCTTATTGGTGTTATTATACCGAATAAGTATTCCCAAATAGGTAGCGTACCCAAAGCTAAAACAGAAGCGAATACTCCACCCCCAATACCCCAAAACGAAGATTTGGCTGCAGACAGCCAGTTGCCTGAAACCATCATCTCATATCCCATTATCGTTAACATACTGCTGGCACTTATAAGCATCCCTGTCCAGACCAGGGTACTTCTCTGCTGTGATTTATTGCTCATATATATTGCCAGCATACCGCTAAATAAAGCAGCAACCACAACACCAAACTGTCCGTTAGTCATTACTCCCAGCAGAACGGCTATTGCAGCATTTATAATAAACGCTATGCTTGGCTTAATCAATATGGTTATCAGTATAGCAGCCATAGCCGCCGGAATAAAATATGGGTTAACGAATTTTATTCCATACCCCAACCCCAGAACAAGGCAAAATATAACACTAAGCATTGTAAGAATATGGGGTTGATTCATTAGTTCATTTTCGAAATAATAAATATATAGTATTACTATTATTTCTAATAGCAATACTATAAATCCAAGCCCTAACATAAGAGGTAGATCATACTGCTCATTCTTTATAAGCCCCAAATCCACCAAGGCCATGTACTGTTCCTCTGTCACCGGCTGACCATCCTGAACAATGTACTGACCTTTCTTAAAAAAGACCTTCTCCACTTCCTGAGCTGCTTTCTCTTTTTCGGCTTCCGTTGCCTCCCGGTCATACACCATATTAGGCTTAAGCAGCGATAAACCGATGGTAGTACCTACCAGGCGCAGATCATTTGATAGAGGCAAAGTAAGTATTTCATTACGGAGTGTGTTTTTTGCTTCCAATAAATTATCTTCTTTTATTCTAAGATCCAGCAAATTAAACAAAATCTGGATCAAATGCTCTTGTAGCTGCATAATTTCAGATTCATCGGTTTTAATACACACGATCAACTCTTCATTTGAAAGTTCAACACTCAAATTGGCTTTTAACTGTTCCAGAAACTGTTTATCCAAAATCTGATCATAATTCGAGGCAGAATCAGCCTGATTATCGTTGGAACTGTTTTCTACAGGTGGTTCATCTGTATTTTCGACAGTAACTCCTTCTGTATTTCCCTCTAAATTTGAATCATCCAAATCATTTTGTTGTTCCCTTTTAAATTCTTCAAATCTCTTTTCCACCATTCCCCGTATAACGTTAATTTCTTCAAACACTTGATTGACTTCTTCTATGGTGTTTATCTTTATATCCTGATTAAATCTGTATATAGGAGAGACGCTCTGTTTTGCCTGCTCAATCCTTTTCTGGGTTGCTATTTTATTCTCAATATCCCTGGGGGCGCGAATAGGCTCATTAGGAATATCTCCTACTTTTAAGTTATATCGTTTTGGGGAAATAGAATACAGCATAATCACAAACACAATTACATAGGTAATTACTGCGATAATAATTTTCCATATCAGCTGCCCCGTTAACACTTTTGATAATTGCTTATTTGTGTGAAGCCGGTTTTTATTAATCACCGTCTGGTTCATGACTATGATCCTCCTGCTTATTTCCAGGCTCACTACTACTATATCGTTCATATGCCTGAACAATCTGTGTTACCAGCTCGTGTCGTACTATATCCCTTTTGGTTAAAGATACAAATTCAATACCCTTTATACCCTTTAAAACATTCATAGCCTCAACCAGCCCGGATTTTTTCCCTCTCGGTAAATCAATCTGTGTAATGTCACCTGTTATAACTACCTTAGAACCAAAGCCCATACGGGTTAAAAACATCTTCATCTGCTCTGATGTGGTATTTTGTGCTTCGTCAAGAATTATGAAGGAATCCTCCAAAGTTCGTCCCCTCATATAAGCCAGGGGCGCTATTTCTATGGTGCCCCTTTCAATCAGCTTCAGATAGTTTTCCAGCCCAATTAAATCGTACAATGCATCATACAGCGGACGCAGATAAGGATCTACCTTGTTCTGTAAATCCCCGGGTAAAAAACCCAGTTTTTCACCTGCTTCTACCGCCGGCCGGGTTAATATTATTCGGCCTACCTCCCTGCTCTTATATGCTGCCACAGCCATTGCCATTGCCAGATAGGTCTTACCAGTACCGGCTGGTCCTATGGCAAAAACAATATCATTTTGTGCAATTGCTCTGACATATGCTTTTTGCCCCAGAGATTTGCATCTGACCGGTTTGCCTTTGTGGGTTATACATATAATGTCAGCTGCTATGTCTTCGATCAGATCCTCCTTACCTTCCGTAGCCAGCTGTATGGCATACCTTATCTGAGCTCTGTCTATGGATTCCTTTCTTTCTATCATATCAAGAAGCTTGGAGATGACGGTATAGGCAAGATCCACTTGCTGGGAATTTCCAGTAATAATAAGATTGGTTCCGCGGGTTATAATATTAACCCCTGTCTCTTCTTCTATCAATTCAATATTTTCATCGAAGTTACCAAAAAGCATTCTCATGCTTTCCAGACTGTTAATCTCGATTATCCTGTCTTTCGTGAAGTGTTCCAAACAAAGAGCCTCCTAATTATAAATTGTCTGCTGCACGGCGATATCCTCAATAGCTTCCAGATACACCGTTGCCTTTACCTCTATATTTTCTATGATATCGTATTTCACCTTTTTGTCAACAACTTTCGCATTTTCCGGTACTTTTTTGCTGGCGCTCCGGTATGCCATATCATAGGCTTTGGTTTTGGCATCCTGCAGCTTTGTATTACTTTTGAGTTCTTCAACCTCATAATATTCCCTCACAATCAATGCAATGGGGATAGAACCTCTTTGATCAATAAATGGTATTCTTTTCTCCTCAACTTCATATTTTTTGAAGGGAATCTCCTTTTTTTGTAATTCTACAACCCATTTTCCCAGATCAAGAAATTTATGTTCAATTTTTTTCCCAGTACGTTTGGTCACAGCCTTATTAAATTTCCACGTTCCGTTTCCCTCATACCAGGTTCGTGCATTTACCTGAGCCATGGCATGGACATATCGTACAGCATGCGTTTCCTGATCCTCAATAACTCCGCTTACTAAAAGCTGTCCTTTTCTAACCGTTTCACCAACTTCGACAACCGGTTCTCCTTCTAAAACCACCATCTCGCTAATAATACCGTCCTTTGCTGCTACAATATTGCAGGGGATACTTCTGTCAAGCATAGGTGGCGGATTGGTAGTTTCAACAACCCGTACCAATGCTTTAGTACCTTTTATTTGAATGCTTACCCACCACAGCCCGGGCATATCTATAATAACTTTATTTGCAATGGTTGATGTATCCAAACCTCTCTTATATGCACCGGGCATAATACCATGTTTGGCTAAAACCTGCAATAATTCTGTTTCAGATACTTTGACAGCACCCTCAATCTCAACTATCCAGATAAAAGAAGACAACCCGTATATAATGATCAAAAAAACCGTTAATCCAATTACAAGCATCTTCCTGTGCTTAAAACGATTCAGAACAAAAGGCAGGCCTCTTTTGTCCAAAATCCTGACACTGCATCTGGTTGTTCTCACAATCTTTTTTAGCCTTTTAAACCCGTAAATATTGATACAGGCAGTCATGGCTGTGTAGCTATAACGGTCAATATCCCACATGTAAATACCTTTGCTTATAGTCAGATTAATAAATCTTTCCAGGGATAGTCCTTCCACCCGTATCACTAAATAACCAAGTAAATAATTCCACAGTCTCAAAAACAGCAATACCGATCACCTCGGTCAGAGAAATTCAACAGTTTTGATTTCGCCTGTTACCATTATGTCGTCTACAGCGATATTCTTTAGATTCATGTTTGCCCCTTGAACGCGTATCACACCGATCGTTGAATTTAGTCTTATCCTCTGAGGGGTATATTCGATAATTCCTTTGTGATTTTCAACCAGCATCTGGATATTGCCGATCATACTGATTTTCGGCAAATTAAGGGTAATCTCTTTAGGCAGTTCAAACATTTCTGAAACGGTCGATTTTACCTGATTCAGTTTTCTTTTTTTCATCCATATCCCCCCCAATACTAAAATAGTATGCAATAAAAAGAAAAACTAGAATGCTAACGCATCCTAGTTTTTGGCTTCTATCTTATACAGTTCTTTAACATTGCCAGCGGAATTATTCTCTGGCTGTCGAAT